>Ga0105100_10000016_pt1 | contig 81807 bp, 82 predicted proteins | sample PPLLak12cMay2015_2_FD_87033 | JGI IMG/M metagenome (GOLD analysis project Ga0105100, IMG submission 87033) | Freshwater sediment microbial communities from Prairie Pothole Lake near Jamestown, North Dakota, USA - PPLs Lake P8 Core (1) Depth... | ecosystem: Environmental > Aquatic > Freshwater >... | reverse complement strand
TGCGAATCTCGGGGCGTGGGCGCGCGACCGGTCACCACCTGCCGAGAAGAGGGCGAAGTCGATTCCGGCCGGGTCCGCGGTGGCCAGGTCCTCGACCTCCACCTCACCCCACTTGGTGTCGACGAGCGTCCCGGCCGAGCGCTCCGACGCAAACAGGCGCAAGGAGCCGAGGGGGAAGTCCCGCTCCTCGAGGATGGCGCGCATGGTCCGGCCGACGGCACCGGTGGCACCGGCAACCGCAACCACCCGGTCACTCATGCGCCGACCTCCTCGAAACTCGTCGGAGGCTCGAATGCGGTGTGAAGTGCTCGCACTGCTTCCTCGATCTGGCCTGCTCTCACCACACAAGATATCCGGATGGTCGAAGTGGAGATCATCTCGATGTTGATCCCGGCTCCCGCCAGGGTCTCGAAGACCTTGGCGGCCACGCCGGGGTGGGATTTCATCCCGGCTCCCACCAAGGACACCTTGGCGATCTCGGGGTCGACGTCGACCGACTCGGCGCCGATCTCCGCGGCGATCTGCTTGCAGATCCGCTCGGCCTCGACCAGGTTGGCGCGAGGGACGGTGAAGCTGATGTCGGTTCGCCCGTCGTGCGAGACGTTCTGGACGATCATGTCCACGTTTATCCCGGCCCTGGCCAGTGCTCCGAACAGCGACGCGGCCACCCCGGGACGGTCGGGGACGCGGTTGACGGTGACCTTCGCCTCTGATCGGTCGTGGGCGATGCCACTGATGATCGCCTGCTCCATCGGCGACTCTCGCACCCACGTCCCCTCGCCCTCGTGAAACGACGACCTGACATGGATCGGGACATCGAAGCGCCGGCCAAACTCCACAGAACGTGACATCAGGACTCCGGCGCCACCTGCCGAAAGCTCCAGCATCTCGTCGAAGGGCACCACGTCGAGCTTCCTCGCTTCCGGGACGATCCGCGGGTCCGCGGTGAAGACTCCGTCCACATCGGTGTAGATCTCGACACTGTCGGCGCCGAGGGCTGCGGCGAGTGCGACCGCCGTGGCATCGGAGCCGCCCCGCCCCAATGTGGTCACCTCTTTCGACTCGGGGTCGACGCCCTGGAAGCCGGCGACGATCACCACCCGCCCCTCGGCGAGACTGTCCCGCACCCTCGTGCCCTGGATGTCGAGGATCTTGGCGGAGCCATGGGACGAGTCGGTGAGGATCCCGGCCTGGGAGCCGGTGAAGCTGACCGCGGGAATCCCACGCGAGTTCAGCGTGATCGCAAGCAGCGCCATGGAGATTCGCTCACCGGCGCTGAGCAGCATGTCCATCTCACGTGGCGACGGGTTGTCACTCACCTCGGCGGCGAGCTCGACCAACTGGTCCGTGGTCTCCCCCATTGCGGAAACAACGACCACCACATCATGGCCGTCGCGCCTGGTCGCCTCGACGCGATCGGCGACCGCCTTGATCCGCGCCGAGTCGGCGAGTGATGTGCCACCGAACTTCTGGACGACGATCGACATGTCCCCAACAGTTTGGAGCCTTTGCTACCGGAACACGAAACACTGCCGGAATCCTTGCCGTGCAACGGTGCCTAGAGTCGCGCCGCCATGACCGACCGACGCCGGCGTCAAAAGGAACAGCGCGCCGCCAAGAGGGAGGCGGAGAAGAAGCAGGAGGCCCGCAAGGAGCTGGGCCGACGGCTGGGCATCGCCATCGTCTTCGGGGTCGTGGTCGTGGGCATCTTCGCCGTCGGGACCTTCTTCGCCGGTGACGAGGGAGAGCTCCCCGAGGGGTATGAGGGCTTTCGCGGCCAGCCCACTGCGTGTGGGGCCGACCAACCGGACCCGGAACCGGTGCTCAGTTTCGACGCCCCGGCCGCACAGACCGACGTGACCCCGGAGGCGACAGTCATCGTGACTCTCGAGACCTCATGCGGCGAGATCGTGGTCAAGGTCGATCCGGCCGGGGCACCGGCCACGGCCAACTCGTTCGTCTTCCTGGCCAGAGAGGGCTTCTTCGACGGGCAGGTGTTCCATCGGATCGTCCAGGACTTCCGGGTCTTCTCCGGCGACCCGGAGGCGACGGGGTCCGGTGGGCCTGGATACGAGATCCCCGATGAGTTCCCTGCGGCCGACTTCGTCTACACCCCCGGCGTGGTGGCGATGCACAACGTCGGCAAGGGGACCACCGGAAGCGAGTTCTTCATCGTGGTCGGTGATTCGGCGTCGGCGCTCAACCCCCAGTTCAACGTGCTGGGGGTGGTGACCTCAGGGGAGGACACCCTCGAGCGCATCTCCGCCATCGAGACCGTGGTCAGGCCGGGGTCGACCGAGGACAGCCTTCCCCTGGAGACCGTGTACATCGAGCGGGTCACCGTAGAAGTAACCGGTTCTTGACTCCGACACGGGGCATCATCGTGGGTTAGCGCCAATATGGCTGTAGACCTTCACGCCCATTCGACGGCCTCCGACGGGTCGGACACGCCATCCACCCTCGTGGAGATGGCGGCAGACCGCGGATTGACTCATCTCGCCCTGACCGATCACGACACCCTCGAAGGGATCGAAGAGGCGCGTGCCGCGGCGGCCTCCGCCGGGATCGAGCTGATTCCGGGGACCGAGCTCTCGCTCGACTTCCATGGCGGCATGCATCTCGTGGTCCTCTGGTTGGAGCCCGGACCAGGGCCGCTCCAGGACCGCCTCTTCTCGCTCCAGGAGGGGCGAAATCTCCGCAACGGATCGATAGTGGAGCTGCTGGTCGGGCTGGGGATGCCGGTGAGTCTCGATGAGGTTGCCGAGGAGGCCGGATCGGGGTCGGTGGGACGACCGCACATTGCCGCGGTGATGATGCGCAAAGGCTACGTGTCGTCGCTGGCCGAGGCGTTCGACCTCTGGTTGGGTGCTGGGAAGCCCGCCTACGCCGCCCGGCCGAGGTTGTCGCCCGAGGAGGCGATCTCCCTTTCGATCGACTCGGGCGCGGTCCCTGTACTGGCACACCCCCACACCCTCGGGATCAATCGCTCCGATGAGATGGCAGACCTGTTGACTCGTCTCCGCTCGGCTGGACTCATCGGCCTGGAGGCCTACTGCTCGGCATACCACCGTCATGAGCGTGAGGGCTATGCCGACCTCGCCCGCAGGTTCGGGTTGATCGCCTCCGGGGGAAGCGACTACCACGGGCGGTACAAGCCCGGGCTCGAGCTTGGCATCGGCTACGGGGACCTGGAGATACCAGTGTCGGTGGTCGAACAGCTTCGAGGTCAGGCGAGACTGCGATGAGCCGGCCGGTTCGGATGGGGACCGCCGCGGCGATCGTTTCCGCCAGCGTCCTGATCTCCCGGATCCTGGGTCTTGGCCGGGAGGCATTGCTTGCGGCTCTGATCGGAGTCAACACTGAGGGCGACCTCTATCGCCAGGCCTTTGCCATCCCTGACTTCCTCAACTACCTCCTGGCAGGCGCCTATCTCACGATCACCCTGATCCCGATCCTGAGCCGTCATCTGGAGCGAGGTCAGGCGGAGACGGCGAGCCAGGCCTTCACTGCGGTGTTCAGGTTCATGGGAATGGCAATCCTGGGGCTCACGGTCGTGATGTGGCTGGCGGCCGATCCTCTCGTCTCACTGGTCTTCCCGGAGGCATCGGACCATGTTCGTCTCGTCTCGCTCACCAGGCTCGTGCTGCCAGCCCAGGTGTTCTTGGTGTTGGGGTCGCTGCTCATGGCGGTGCAGTACACCCATCGCCGATTCCTCTACCCCGCCCTCGCCCCGATCATCTACAACAGCGGGATCATCATCGGCGGGTTGGTCGGGGCAGCGATAGGGGACCCGTCGCCGGAGTGGTTCCTCTGGGGGGCAGTGGCCGGGTCGGCAGTGGGCAACTTCGGGCTCCAGTGGCTGGGCGCCCGCTCGACCGGCACCTGGCTCACCCCGGTGCCCAAGGGGGACAAGTCGGTCAAGGAGTATCTCGTCCTGGCGCTGCCGTTGATGCTGGGGCAATCGGTGGCAGTCCTCGACGAGCAGTTCGTGAGATGGTTCGGCCAGGTCGAGGAGGGGGCAACCTCAGCGCTCAGCTTCGCCCGGCAGCTCAACATGGTCCCGGTGGGAGTGATCGCCCAGGCTGCCGGCGTCGCCGCCTTCCCATTCCTCGCTCGTCTCGCAGCCTCAGGCGACGAGAAGGGGCTCGTCGCCACGACGGTTCGCGCTGCCCGGAACACCCTGTTCGTCGCCGCCGCAGCCACCGCGGCCCTCGTGGTCCTGGCTCGCCCCATCGTCAGGCTTCTGTACCAGTACGGCGAGTTCAGTTCCGAGGACGCCGAGTTGGTTGCGAGCCTCCTCATTCTGTACGCCTTCTCGATCCCGGCCTGGGGTCTGCACCAAATTCTTTCCCGGCACTTCTATGCCAAGCGGAGGATGTGGACCGTGGTCCTGATCGGCACGGCCGGGACGCTCTTGGCCATCCCGATATGGATCGCGCTCTACTCGGCGATGGGGGTGGAAGGCTTCGCCCTGGCCTCGACCGTGGTGATGTCGGCATATGCAATCGCTCTGCTGGTTGCCTGGGGACTCGACGCAGGTTGGCAGCCGGTCCGGCTGCTCCTTCCCTCGATGCTGCGCGGGCTGGTCGCCGCCGGGGTCGCGGCGCTGGTGGCCTACCCGTTGGTGGGCGCGATGTTCGGTGACGGAGACCTGACGATCATGGAAGGCCTCGGCGCTGCCCTGATCGGCGGGCTGACGACGGTGGCCGCCTTCCTGGGCGTGTCCTATCTGCTCAAGGCCCCGGAGCTGGCCGAGCTTCGCCGGCGCAGCTGACGGTCACTCAGACGCGATCCGGTCCGATCATCTCCCGGGGCATGTTGGGCTCTTCGGGGCGCCCCGCTCGCATCCAGGCGCTGAGCCCGGTTTGCCCGCGGCGGCCCTCCAGGGCCGCCCGCTCCTCCTCGGCGATCCGGTCGAGGACGACGGCGATCACCGCCGCTTCGAAGGCGCCGGCACCACCCTTTATCACGACTCCATCAGGCATCAGGCAGCTCCACCAGCTCGATCAACGTACCAGTCAGGTCGCCCGGATGGACGAATGCGATTCTGGCCCCCCGCCCGCCGGGACGAGCGACCTCGTCGATCAGCCGGGCGCCGGTGGCCTTGAGATGCTCGAGGGCGTCGTCGATCGAGGCAACGGCGAATGCGACATGGTGGAGCCCTTCCCCGTTTCGCTCCAAGAAGCGGCCGACCGGGGTGTCCGGGGCGAGGGGCTGCAACAGCTGGATGAACGAGCCCCCCACCGGGACCATCGCCTCTTCGACGCCCTGTGCCTCCACGGTCTCCCGGTAGAGCGGCTCGACCCGGTACCGCCCCCGGTACCGATCCAGGGCCTCGTCGAGATCCTGAACCGCGATGCCGACGTGATCGAGATTGAGCAGCTTCACCCGATGAAGGCTATTGGCCGACACCGTTAGCATCCAGTCGCAGGAGGTCTTGATTCGATGAGCAACCCAGTCATCACCGGGATCGCCCGCACTCCGATTGGAAAGTACAACGGGGCTCTGGCCCCCCTGAGCGCCGTCGAGCTCGGCGGCGCAGCGATATCCGCCGCCATCGAACAGAGCCAGATCGACCCGGCAACAGTGGATGAGGTCCTGTTCGGCCATGTGCTCCAAGCCGGCCAGGGGCAGATCACGTCGCGCCAGGCGGCAATTCGCGGCGGCGTGCCTATGACCGTCCCATCGGTGACGATCAACAAGGTATGCCTCTCCGGGATGTCCGCCATCGGTCTGGCGGAAAGGGGCATTCGCGCCGGGGACTTCAAATTCGCGGTGACGGGTGGGATGGAAAGCATGTCCAACGCGCCCTATGTGCTGCGCGAGCTGCGCTGGGGCGCCCGTATCGGGAATGTCGAGTCGGTCGATGTCATGCAGCACGACGGCCTCATTTGCGCCTTCGACAAATGCACGATGGGCGAGTCGTCGGATCAACAGAGCCGGCGTCTCGGGATAGGGCGTTCGGAACAGGACGAGTGGGCTGCCCGCAGCCATCAGCGAGCGGCCGAGGCGGCCGACAGAGGCGTGCTCGTCGGCGAGATCACACCCGTGACCGTCCCACGGGGGAAGGGCGAGGCGAGGCTGATCGACCGTGACGAGGGAATCAGGGCCGGATCGACCGCCGAGACTCTCAGTGCAATGCGACCGGCCTTCATCGCCGAGGGGACCATCACCGCCGGCAACGCCTCCCAGATATCGGATGGCGCAGCCGCCGTGGTGGTTGCCGATCGTGATGCGGCCGCCGCATCGGGTGCCCCGATCCTCGCCGAGATACTCGGCTACGGGCAGATTGGTGGGGTGGACGCCACACTGCACGAGCGCCCCGCCGAGGCCCTGCTCGTTGCCTTGAAGAAAGCGGGCCTCGACGGGTCCGACCTCGATCTCGTGGAGATCAACGAGGCTTTCGCCGCAGTGGCCTTGTGGTCGGCGCGCACCCTCGAAATCCCCGAGGCCAAGGTCAACGTCCACGGGGGCGCAGTTGCCCTCGGTCATCCGCTCGGGGCGACCGGGGCGAGACTTGTGGTGACCTTGATCAACGCCCTGCGGCACAGGGGAGGCGGCATCGGAGCTGCCACCTTGTGCGGCGGGGGCGGGCAGGGTGACGCGATCATCGTGAAGGTTGCCTGATGGCGGAGCCCGTCGAGAGAAACCTCGGGCTCGACCTGGTGCGTGTCACCGAGACGGCCGCCATGGGCGCGGCGAGGTGGCTGGGTCGGGGGGACAAGGAGGCAGCCGACCAGGCCGCGGTGGACGGGATGCGTCTGCATCTCGCAACTCTCGACATCGACGGCGTGGTGGTCATCGGTGAAGGTGAGAAGGACGACGCGCCGATGCTGTACAACGGCGAGAGGCTCGGATCAGGCAAGGGCCTCGTTGTCGATGTCGCAGTCGACCCGGTCGATGGGACCACTCTCACCGCGTCAGGGATGCCCGGCGCAATCGCGGTGATTGCCCTCGCCGAAGGCCGGGGCTCGATGTACAACCCGGGTCACCTGGTCTACATGGACAAGATCGCAGTTGGGCCCGAGGCAGCCGGGGCCATCGAGCTGGAAGCCCCCATCGAGCACAACCTCCGTCAGGTGGCCAAGGCCAAGCGGAAGGACGTGAACGACCTGCGGGTGCTCATCCTCGATCGGGAGCGCAACCGGCACTACATCGACGGTGTGCGTCAGGCAGGTGCACGCATCTCCTTGATCGGGGACGGCGACGTCGCCGGCTCCATCGCCACCGCCCAGGAGGACTCGGCAGCCGACATCCTCCTCGGGATCGGAGGGTCCCCCGAGGCGGTGATCGCCGCCGCCGCGCTCCTGTGCATGGGCGGGGAGATTCAGTGCAAGCTGTGGCCACGCAACGACGAGGAGCGCAGACGCGGGGTGGAGGAAGGATTCGATCTCGACCGGATCATGGGGACCAACGACCTCGTAGCCTCCGACAACGTCTTCTTCGCCGCGACCGGTGTGACCGGTGGTGAGTATCTCCGCGCAGTCGAATTTCAGCGGGAAGACCACGTGGTGACCCATTCGGTCATCATGCGCTCCAAGACCGGGTCGATCCGCTACATGGAAGCGACCCACAACATCGCACGGCTCAGCGAGATCTCAGCGCAGACCCTGGACTGAGCCGAGTCTCGACGGCCTCTTCGAAGGGGGAGCCCGGCAGACGGTCGCCTGTTCGCCCGAGGAGGGCGGGCGCTCACCGTCAAACCCGTGTTCGAATTCCGCGGGCAGTAACCGGCCCTCTCAGCCGCTCAGCCCTGATCGGCGCCACACCCTCGTCACCCAACCCGCGGCCACCACGACCGCGGTCATCCCCGCCACCCGAACCAAGGTGCCGGAGGCGGTGGTGACACCCAGGAGCACGGCGAGCACTTCGACGAGAACGGCCGCTCCAAGAGCTGCGGTCACACCTCTGACGACAAGTCGCAGCGGGTCTCCAGGCCTGCTCCGCAATGTGAAGGACATGCCGGCCAGCTCCACCAGGAGGGCGATGAGGAGGGCCTGAGCCCAGATCGGTGGCCTCAGCTCCACTTCCAGCGGCGCCAGCACGGCGATTCGGATGACGAAGGCGACCGCGGCAACGGATACGGCGCCGCGGTAGCCCATGGCCAGACCCGCGGCGAGGAGGGCGGCTCCTGCCCATCCGATCAACGCCGCGATACCTGCGATCCTCGGAACCGGCTGGTAGACCACGAGGATCGTCGCGGCAAGGACGGAGCCCAGGGCGCTCAGCCGTGCCGTCGCCATGAGGTCCTCCAGCTCTCGAGACGGGCAAGTGGGACATCGGCCGGGTCTATCGAGCGCCAGGTTGAAATCGGGATTCGCTCGCCGGCCAGCCGATCGAAGAGCCGCTCGCGTTCCATCGCCCAGATCCTCCTCCCCAGTGTCCTCGCCTGACCCTCTGGCTGGGTCAGCACCGGGTCCGGGTCGAGTGCGATCACACTGACGTCGACACCTGAGCGACGAAGGGTGTGGATCAATCCGGCCATGTTCGGGTCCATGAGCGGGGTGAGAGCGATCACGAACGACGGTGGCCGGGCGGCCCGTACCACGGCCCGCTCCGCCGCTTCCCAGATCACCTCGCCGGGAGCCACTCCCATCAGCTGCTCCAGGAGACGACGCCGATGCATCTCGCCCATTCCCGGGTAGATCCACCGGCATCGGCCGTCGAGCGTGATCAACCCGAGCCGGTGATGGCGTCTCGCATGGGATTTGAGAAGGGCAGCGGCCAGCCGCACGGATCGGTCGACCAACAGGCTCAGCTCAGTGCCGGCCTCGACCTGTGCGTCGACGAGGAGTATCACGTCACCGTTCCGCTCCGGGTGCCGTTCGTTCACCCACATCGACTGGAACCGGGAGGAGACGCGCCAGTTCACCGACCGGAGGTCATCGCCGTGGTGGAACGGTCGCAGATCGGCGAACTCAGATCCAACACCCCGACGGGTCGAGACCAGGTCCCCGACATGGAGGTTGGTCTCGAGCGGGGAGAGCAATCGGCGAAGCACGACCTCTCCGGGAATCGTCACGATCTGATGCGCCGGCTCGGTGTGAAGCTCGAGATCGAACATCCCCAACGGCGATTCTGTGTAGAGAACGAGCGGACCGACACCGGATCGACCCCACCGGGTCGCTTCGACCGTCACCCCGATGCTGGTCGTCCCCTGGATCGGCGGGACCGAGAGCATCGACGGCCCGACTTCCTTCGCTCCGACCACCCCGACAAGGTCGAGGCCGTTGAGACCGAGATCCACGTAGGCGCGCCCGATCGGCTCGTCAACGTCGATTCGAACCGTGAAGTCGAACCGTTCTCCTTCGACTGCCGAAGGGGGCAGATCGAGGGCCTTCAATTCGGTTCTTGGCGCCGCACCCCCGGCGAGACCGACGATGCCCAGGACCAGGAACACGGCTCCCAGAAGGGCCGGTGAAGGATCGCCCACGGCAAGGGCGGCGATCAGACCGACGATTCCTGCGGTGACGTAGGCACGCAGCCGCGGACTGGGCCGGCCGGTCACGGCATGTGGTCGGTGGGTCGGGCAGGCGGGGTGGGCACCTCGCTCAGCACCTCCTCCACGACTCTCTCCTCGCTCAGATCCTGGACCCAGAACTCGGGCCGCAGGATCAGGCGGTGGGCAAGACCGGGAATGGCGACCTCCTGTACATCATCGGGCAGCACAAAGGCGCGGCCCTCCATCGCGGCCCGGGCCCTCGCCAGCTTCATCAAGGCCAGGGACCCTCGCGGGCTGGCACCAACTCTCACCCTGCCCGACGTCCGGGTGGCGGAGACGAGGTCCACGATGTACTTGCCGACCGATTCGGAGACGTGCACCTGCTCGACGACGGCCTGCATCTCCAGCAAGGTCGAACGGTCGAGCACGACGTCCAGGATCACGTCGTCGGCGCCCCGCCGAGCCCGTCCTTCGAGGATCTCCCACTCTGCCTGCCTGCTCGGGTATCCGAGTCGGACCCTGGCCAGGAACCGGTCGATCTGCGCTTCCGGAAGCGGGTAGGTGCCTTCGTACTCGATCGGGTTCTGGGTGGCGATCACGAGGAAGGGCGGGCCTAGTGCCCTGGTGACTCCGTCGGCGGTGACCTGACGCTCTTGCATCGCTTCGAGGAGGGCAGCCTGCGTCTTGGCCGGGGCGCGGTTGATCTCATCGGCGAGGAGCAGATTGGTGAACACCGGACCAGGCCGAAACTCGGGCCGGCCGCTCTCCGGGCTCATCACCAGCGAACCGGTGATGTCCATTGGCATCAGGTCCGGGGTGAACTGCACCCGGCTGAACCCGAGATCCGCCGCACTGGCGAAGGAGCGGGCGAGCAGCGTCTTGGCCAGCCCGGGGAGGTCCTCGATCAGCACGTGGCCGTTGGCCAGCAGAGCCATGAGGACGAGCTCGAGAGATCGACGCTTTCCGACGACGGCCTTCTCGACCTCGTCGAGCAGGGCTTTGGTGAGATCTCCGACCCGAACGGCGTCCACCAAGGGTGATGTCACGTTCCCTCCAGCTTCGCGACCACGTTCTCCAGTTCCCCGGCATCTGGGACCCGCGTGGTCGGCGTGGCCAGCCACAGCCACTCGGGCTCCCCCAGTGTGGCTGTGGCCGTCGCCGAGTCGAACTCGATGCCCCTCTTGTGCAGACGGTGGGATGCGATCCGTCGCAGCACCGGTTGAAGACGGCGATCCGGGCTGAGCCGGCCGGTGAGGACATCGACCACGATCAGCTCGGTGGAGCTGACGGCTCTGGGGAGCCGGGCCGGCTCACCCGTGGAGAACCGGAACAGGGGACGATCGTTGACGACCCTTCCAGAGGGAAGCTCCCTCATCTCGAACAGGAGGACACCGAGCAGCACCAACTCCCACGCGAGGAGCCGATGGCGCGTCTGGAGTTGGGTCAATGCCATCCCTGTGACCGCGGCGACCAGACCGGCGCGAATGAAGAGGCGGATCATCCCTTGATCCGTTCACGCAGAATCGATGACGACCGCTCCGCCAGCCCGGCATCGGCTTCCGTCGGCTCGACCCGTCCGTAGCGAGCAGCTGCATGGCGGTCCACCAGTGTGTGCAGCACTTCCTCATCGAGATTCAGACTGCCGGCCACCCGCCGGGCGTGATGAGCCGTTGTCTCGGTTGCTCCTCTCGGCTGGCCTGCCGTTGCCAGGTCCGACTCGAAATCCTCATACGCGGCGAGGACCCTCGATCTCGGGTCGGCGCCCAGAGAGCGAACAGCAGGCCCTTCGGGCGGAGCCGGCAGCTGGGTCGGCATCTCGCCGTCGGTCTTGGAGACTAACGATGGGACCGTGGTCTTGATCGACAGCCCTATCCGGGTCAACGTGGCCGCCAGGACGGCGGCGAGAAGAAGGCTGAACAGCCAGGCGCCGGCGCCACCGCCCCCATCATCCCCGATGACCTCCCTCACCGGGTCGACCGCCGAAGGGGCTTCTTGGAGGAAGGCCTCTGCTGCCGGTCGGATCCACCTATAGAGGGCGACGAAGAGGACCAGCCCGATCAGAACGGCCAGGATCCCCCGTTTCCCGGCCTCCTTCCTCGGCGTGGCTTCCTTCAAACCCATCGCATACAAGACACCACCGGCGATCGCAAGGAAGATGAGGATCCAGGCGAGAATCGGGGTGGGGTCGAGGTCGGACCTGAATACCACATCGAGCAGCGGCTCCGTCTGTTGATTCCCCGGAAGAGACTTGGCCGCCACTGCCACGACGAAGCCGAAGCCCAATATCGCCGCCGACCCGGTGACCATTGCCACGACCCGGCGCGACCGGCTCACGCCGGGGCCTCCACGGGCTCGTCACTCGCAATGCGCCAGGCGAGGTCGACGGCCTCATTCAGGCTGTGTGCCACCGAAGTGCCCACAGCCTCGAGCGTGGGCAGGTGATGGGAGCCGCCGTCGTAGAGGACCACCCTCGCTCCGACTTCGCGCGCGGCCATGGCATCGTCCGGAGTGTCCCCGATGAGCAGCACGTCAGCCGGATCCCGGCCCAGTGCGAAGAGATGGTCCGCGAGATGGCGTGTCTTGAGCCCTCCGGTGGGCCCGGTCAGCCCGTCGATCAGCGAGAACCGATCTGCGATGCCACGCGATACCACCGCATCCAGCAGGTGGTCGTGAATCGACATCGACAGCAGCGACTGAGACCACCCCAGAGCTGCGATCCTGTTCACGGCTTCGACCGCGTCCACGGTCAGCGAGGCCCGGTGGGCTCTGGCGTAGTACTCATCGTGGAAGGTTTTGTTCAGTTGCAGCCACTCCATGTCGGACACGGGGCGGCCGAAGAGCGAGTCGTAGAAACTCCGAACCGGTCGGGTGAAGTGGTCGCGATAACCCTGCTCATCTATGGGGGGAAGGTCGAAGGCGGCGGTGCCGACGTTGAGCGACTCGATGACGACCTCGAGATCATCGAGCAAGGTCCCGTTCCAGTCCCACACGATGTGAAGCATCGTCACGGGCATAAGTATGGTCGGCCGGTCTTCCCCGCCCCGCGCCAAATTGGGGCAACGGGCCGGGTGTGCCGACTGTCTAGAGCTCCATCCGGCCCACCAGGGCGCGGCCCAGGGTCAATTCGTCGGCGTAGTCGAGGTCGCCTCCGACCGGCAGGCCCGAAGCGAGTCGGGTCACTTTGACCCCCAGTGATTTGAACTCGCGGGCGATGTACATCGCGGTGGCGTCCCCTTCGATCGTGGGATTCGTGGCCACGATGATCTCCTTGACCCCTTCCGGCTCGAGACGGGCCTTCAGCTCCTCCAAACGCAATTGCCCCGGCCCGATCCCGTTGATCGGCGACAAGGAGCCGCCGAGCACGTGATACCGGCCCTTGAACTCCTGGGTCCGCTCCACGACGACGATGTCCTGCGGGCGCTCCACAACACAGACAACCGAGACATCCCGCCGCCCATCGCGGCATATGGCGCACTCTTCGCCGGCGGCCACGTTGAAGCACCGAGCACATTGCGTGACCTGGTCTCTCATGTCGTTGATGGCTGCAGCCAGCCGGCGCGCATCGGCCGCTTCGACACTGAGGAGATGGAAAGCAAGACGTTGCGCCGTCTTCTGCCCGATCCCCGGCAAGCGGGCCATCTCGTCGATGAGCCGCTGGACGGGGCCTTCGAACATCAACCGAGCAGGCCGCCGAGGTCGAGACCTCCGGTGAGCCCTCCGAGTTGATCCGAGGCGGCGCTCGATGCGGCCTCGAAAGCCTGTCGCACTGCCGCTACCACGAGATCTTCCAGCATCTCCACGTCATCCGGGTCCACCACCTCTGGTGCGATGGAGATGCTGACCAGTTCCTGGGCGCCGGTCACGGTCGCGGTGACCATCCCGCCACCGGCCGAGCCCTCGAACGTCCTTCGGGCCAAGTCCTCCTGAGCCGCGGCCAGCTGCTGCTGCATCTTCTGTGCCTGGGCCATGATCTGCCGCATGTCTGGTTGTCGGTTCATGGGACACCCACGGTAGTGATCGGGTGGCCGGTAGCTGGTACGCGGAACACGCCTGTCACCTATTCCTCCACGACCTCCGCCCCCAGTTCCGCGGCAAGGAGGAGAGTGGGGTCGGCGGAGCCTTCCCCGCGCTCTTCGAGCTGGTTGATGTCGATCGTCTCCTCCTCGTCCTCCTCTCCAGCAGCACGGAGCCCGAACCTGACCTTGACCGGCCCGCCGAGCAGGTCGCTGGCGCGAGTAGCGACGATGGCGGCGACTGCGTCGTCCTCCTGAAGCGACTGGAGATGGAAGTCGTGCGCCACCTCGAGGAGGATGACATCACCCTCCACCCCCGCCGGCACGGCTTCGCGGAAGAACGCCCATCTCCTCGCACCAAGGACATCACGAAGCGATCCGAACAATCCGGGCCACACCTTCTGCAGCTGGTCGAAGGAGACGGCCATGCCGGGACCGGTCGCGGCCGCCTCGACGACGGGCTCATCGGATTGCGCCTGCTCGCCTTCCTCCGCAGTCTGGGTGACCGTCACGGAGGCGGGTGCTGTTGTCGGAGGCGGGGTCTCGCTTCTCCCGATACGCCTCTCCACGCGCTCGAGCCTGGAGAGAAGGGCATCGCTGTCACTGGCAGTCTCGGGCCGGGTGAGCTTGATCAGTGCGAGCTCGGTCATCAGACGCTCCTCCCGCCCCTCACGCAGCCTGACGAGGGCCTCTCCGAGCAGGTCGACTGCCCTCAAGACATCACCCGCCGGGATGATCTGGGCTGCTCTCCGCCAGGCGTCATAGACCTCGGACGGCTCATCGGCGATCTCGGCCAGGTTGGGGGCGTAATGGGCGAGAAAGGCCCCGCGGAAGAATGCGACCGATTCCGCCACGAATCGCCTCAGATCGACACCGTCGGCTGCCAACTCTGCGACCAACCCGAGTGCGCTGCTGGCGTCTTGTGAGGCGACCGCCTCGACCAGCCTCATGAACGCCTCCGAATCGGCCAGACCCAATGCCCGTCTGACTCCGGGGACGTCGACCGAGCCGGCACCAAGCGCGGCGACCTGTTCGAGCAGGGAGAGCGAGTCGCGCACCGATCCACCTGCGTGACGGGAGATCGCGATCAACGCCGGCGGGTCGATCTTGTACCCCTCGCGGTCGGCAATGACGCTGAGATGCCCGGCGAGCTCCTCTATCGGCACAGGGTGAAAGTCGAATCGCTGGCTGCGCGATCGGATGGTGTCGAGGAGCTTGTAGGGCTCAGTGGTCGCCAGCACGAAGTGAACATGCTCGGGCGGCTCCTCCAGGGTCTTGAGAAGGGCGTTCCCTGCCGCCTTGGAGAGCATGTGTGCCTCGTCGAGGACGAAGACGCGTTTCGACGTGGCCGAGGAGGCAACGGTCGTCACGCTGACCTTGATGTCGCGGATGTCGTCGACCGAGTTGTGCGAGGCGGCATCCAGTTCGAGGACATCCAAAGACGAGCCCTCGGTGATGGCGACACAACTGGAGCACACATTGCATGGGGCGCCATTCGGGGCCCGGTTCACACAGTTGAGTGCCTTGGCCAGGATGCGGGCTGTGGTCGTCTTTCCCGTTCCCCGCGGGCCGGTGAAGAGGTAGGCATGCGCCACCCTCCCGTCTGCGACCTCCCGAGAGAGAGTCGTCGTGATGTGTCCCTGGCCGATCACATCGTCGAAGGTCTGGGGCCGGTACTTGCGATAAAGGGCCTGGTACTCCACCACCGCCTACGGTAACCGGGCGGGGTGACATGAGTCCGAGCCGGACATGGCTTTCACGGTTGCACTGAAGGGTGTCCTGCGTATCCGATGTTTATTTGTGCCTCGAAGCCGTCGATACTTGCCGACGTGACTCAGCCGCTCATCGAAGAGCCATCGATCGACCTGGCGGACGCCCCACCGGCCGTTTGGGCCAGGGGGCTCGTCCGCAAGTTCGGGAAGACCGTCGCCGTCGACCATGTCGACCTCTCGATTGCCCCTGGCGAGTTCTATGGGCTGCTCGGTCAGAACGGCGCCGGGAAGACGACCACCATCAAGACGATCGTCGGATTGCTCCGGCCCAATGAGGGAATAGTCGGCATCGGCAGGTTCAACACCTGGGAGTCCCCGACCGAGGTCAAGGCCCGTATCGGAGTCCTCCCCGAGGAGTTCAACCTCTACGAACGCTTGACCGGTGCCGAGTTGCTCGACTTCACCGCGGCAATGCATGGCCTCGACCGCGCCGAGGCCATCCGTCGCCGCAATGAGCTGCTCGACCTCCTCGACCTGGCCGAAGCCGGGTCGAAGCTGGTCGGCGACTACTCACGAGGGATGAGAAAGAAGGTCGCCCTGGGGGCGGCGATCATTCATCGTCCGCCCGTGCTCTTCCTCGACGAGCCGTTCGAGGGGGTCGACGCCGTCTCCGCCCGTCTCATACGCAGCCTGCTCCAACAGGCGGCTCAGGGTGGCACCACAATCGTCTTCTCCTCGCACGAGATGCACCTCGTCGAGAAGCTCTGCACCCGAATCGGGATCATGGTGGCCGGCAAGCTCACCATCGAGGAAACCCCGGAAGGTCTGTGCCGGATGATGGGTGTCGACAATGTCGAGGACGCGTTCATAGCTGCAGTCGGTGGGCGCACACCGGACTCATCGTGGTACGCCACCTAGTCGGCCTCAAGGCCCGGCTCACCTGGAACGGGTTCCGGAGCGACCGGCAGAGGAAGATCGGTCTTCCCGTTGCCCTCGCCCTGCTCACCTGGGCGGGTGTCTGGCTGGCCAGGTCCCACTACGAGACCGCCCAGCTGCTCAGCGAGTCGGATCCCGCTGCGCTGTCGGAATACATGGGATGGGCTGCACTATTCCTGTTCCTGGTGTGGGTCACCCTCCCCGTGATCATCTTCCCGCTCGACGAGAACCTCGACCCACAGCAGTTGGCAACACTTCCGATCACACCGAACCGGATGCTGGCCGGGCTCGCCATCGCCGGGCTGGTGGCTCCTTCGACTGTCGTCCCCATCCTCGTGATCGCATCCAACTCGGCGATCCTGTCCGGGGGATGGTGGATGGCGCTGCCTGCCGGGCTCATCTACATCGGGCTGCTCGCCGTCGGCGGCCAGCTCTTCTCCGCGGCGATCTCGGGGATCCTGCGCACCCGAAGGGGCCGCGACATAGCCACGTTCCTGGTCCTCGGGCTGGCGGCAGGCTCGTTCTTCATCTATCGCTCGGTGAGCAGCTCCGTCGCCGAGTCGGGCGTGGCGGACGCGGTGCTATCACAACCGATCATCGGCTGGTGGCCCCTGATCCCGCCCGTGGCCACCCAGAAAGCGATGATCGACGCGGCGGCCGGGGATCCTTTCACAGCGGTGCTCGCACTGATCGCGGCCGGAACCGGCCTCATCGTCCTGGCGCTCGCCTGGCGAAGGCTGCTCGGCTGGCTGCTCACCACGCCCGCCCAGCAGAGCGCTCCCGCTACGAAGGCGCGGAGGAACGGGATGGCGACAGCTCCCTGGGGAGTGGTCGCGACGATGGCACGCAAGGAGTTTCGGTTCTACGTGCGAGACCCCCGTCAGCGCCTGGTATGGACCGGAACCGTGATCTTCGTCGGTTTGGCCGTCGGTGGCGCCGTGATGAACGCCACTGGATTCTTCGACATCAGAGGTCAGGAGTGGGGCCCGCTGGTGGCACCGGTGCTGGTCCTCTTCGTAGGGCTCCCGATCGCACTCAATCTCTTCGGGTGGGAGCGCAACGCGGCCAGCTACCTCTTCGTGCTGCCGCCAAAGCCGCACCAGATCCTGCTCGGCAAGAACCTGGCCGTGGCGACCGCCCTCGGTGTGGAGACCATCCTGCTCACAGTCGGTCTGGCCGCTTTCACCGGGCATTGGACCTGGGTCTGGCTCGCCTTCCCGTTGACCATCGCCGCCGTCGGTTGTCAGCTGGCGGTGGGGAACCTCGTCTCAGTCCTCACCCCGTTGCGTCTCCCGCGGGAGGGCACCGACGTGTTCGCCCAATCCACCGAGCAGGGCTGTCTCGCCATCGTCAGTCAAACCGTGTCGTTCTTCGCCATCGGTCTTCTACTCGTCCCGCCGGCTTCGGTCGTCGTCCTCACCGTGTCTTTCGGAGAAGTCCTCGCCCCATGGATCGCGGCGGTGGTCGCCATCGGGTGGGGGCTGGTGTTCTACCTGCTGTCTCTCTTCGTATCCAGCCGCCTGCTCGGCCGCCGCATGCCGGAGGTCCTGGCCTGGGTCCAGGTCGTCTAGGGGGTTGTCAGCCTCGCTTGGCGACGACCCGCGCCACCACCACCCAGCTGACCGCGGTCCACACCAGGAGGATGGCCAGGGAGCGGCCGACGTCCACGGCCAGTCCGTCGGTGAGCCCGCTCCGGATCAGATTCGACATGTGATAGAACGGCAGGATCTGATGCAGCGTGGCTGCCCAGTCGGGAAACCGGTCTATCGGGATCACGATCGGTGAGAAGAGCAGGACCAGGAAGATCACGATGTTGGTGATCAAAGTGGTGATGCGGGGCTCGGGAATGGCCATCGCCGTGCCATAACCCACCGAAGTGGCCATCAGAGACGCCAGCACCGCGAGAGGGATCACCACCCACGAGAAGGTGAGGGTCACATCGAATTGGAGCGCCGCCAGCCAGGTGGATAGTGCGGCGATCGGCAAGGCGATCAGGGTGAAGACGGTGAATGACGCGGCCACCGGTACGAGCCTCGGAACCGGCAATGACCAGGTGAAGTCCAGGGTCCCCTTCGTCTTCTCCAGCATCACCGAGATCGGAACGAGCACGAACCCGATCGGGATCAGGGCGAGGGCGGGTATCCCCGACACGAGGTAGAGCGCGCTGGCGGGATCGATCGAGCCCAGATAGAACTTGTACATGATGGCGGCGCCGACCCCCATCACGATCTGGGTGAAGATCAGACCCACGAAGAACACCCGCTGCTGGGCCACCACCCAGCGCAGCATTTTCACATAGCTCTCCCGCCAGTACCCGAAGCCATTGCGGACCGGCGTCTCCAGGGTCAAGGCAGTCACTTGCGCCTCCCAATGACCAGACCGGTGACCAGTACCGAAGCCAATGTCCACCCGAGCACGATCGAATAGGCCAGTCCGACGTCATCCACCACGCCCAGGGTCAGGCTGTCCCGAACCACCACCCCCATGTGATAGAAGGGAAGGACCAGGTGCACGTTCTGCAGCCACTCGGGGAGGTTCTCCAGCGGATAGGTGATCGGGGTGAAGCCGAGGACCCCGAAAGCGAGCACCTGCGACACGAGCTGGGTCAGCGACGGGCTCGCGATGGCGTGGGCTATGGCGTATCCGATCAAGGTCCCGCTGACCACGACGAGGACCACCGCTGGGATCACCAGCCACGACACGTAGTACGTGACGTCGAGCCGCCATGCCGCCACCACCAGCGCCACCAGCATCGAGGGAACGCTGACGATGGCACTGAGGATCACCCAGGCGACCACGCTGGCCGACCGCGGGATCGGAAGCGACCAGCTGAAGTCGTAGGTGCCGGCCTCCTTCTCCCCGGCGACGACCTGAGGGGTCACCACCAGCCCGACCAGGATGAGAGTGATGATGGCAGCGCCGGTGGCCAGGTAGAGACCTGTCGTGGGGCTGACCTCGACATAGAACAGGCTCATCCCGATCGAGAACCCGGCTGCCACGAGCATCTGGACCACGACCATCACCGGGAACACGAGCCGCATCGACGTGAGGTGCCAGCGGAGCATGGCGCCGAGGCTGCGGAGCCAGTGGGTCGACCCAGCCCTGATTGCCGCGGGAGGACCGATGGCGATCGAGTCTGTGGTCACGATGCCATCTCGGCGTTCTCCTCCGACACGTGCCCGGTGAGACGGATGTAGGCGTCTTCGAGTGTGATGGCCCCAAGGGCGTATTCCTCGGCAACACCGTCGCTCATCAGACGCTGGGCCCAGGCGATCCCGTCGCCGGCATCGACCTCGTTTATGGTCGAGATGAGGTTGTTCCCGACTCTGGAGTGATGACGCACCATCGGTGGAAACGGCGGATCGGGGGCTCCCGGAACCAGCATCACCTGGAGTCGGAGACATCCCCGATCGGCGATCTTGAGCGAGGAAGGGGTGCCCTCGGCCAGGAGCTCGCCGTCGGCGATGACGGCGAGCCGGTCGACCGCCTTCTCTGCCTCCATCACGTTGTGTGTGACCAGGAACACCGATGCTCCCATCTCCCCGAGGAGACGGATCTGCTCCCAGAGGAGACGGCGGCGGAGAGGGTCGACGTCGTTGGTCGGCTCGTCGAGGATGACCACCCGGCCCGGGACCACTGTCACCATCACGAACCCGACCAGCCGGCGAACCCCGCCGGACAGCTTGGCACCAAGGGTGTCCCGCCATTCCTCGATCTGCATCGCCTCGATCATCTCGTTCGCGCGCTTGACGATTGCGGCCCGGTCACCACCGCGGATCTCTCCAGTGAGTTGGATCGCCTCATGGAGCTTGAATGACTCGATCGGCATGGGCGCCTGGGGCAGATACGAGCAGAGCTGACGAGCGGCATCGGGATCGGCGACGAGATCGTGCACACCGAGGTGTATCGAGCCCGAGTCGGGCTTGAGGAGACCGATCACCTGTTTGACCAGTGTCGACTTCCCGGCTCCATTCGGCCCGAGTAGCCCGTATACCTCGCCCGGATGCACCTCGATGGAGATGTCCCGATTGGCGTAGGTCTTGCCCCCGTCATAGCTCTTGGTGACGCCATTGGACCTGAACACCCACTCGCCACCGGTCTCGAAACGACTCAAAGTCTCTCTCCTTTCACCGGGCCGACCATCGGGAAGAAGACAAAGGAGAAGGCGCCCTTGCTGCCATCCCGGTCATCTAGCGCGCTCATCTCTTCGACCCGTTCGCCAATCCGCCCGGCAAACCTACGCGCGTCGTCCTCGGTCATCGCAGCACGGTGCGTCCCAGGGTCCCCACCAGAGCGGCGACGGGGACCTCGACCGCGGCGAAGTGCTCCTCCAGCCCATAGGTGCCGCAACGGGCCGTTCAGTAGCTCGAAGCCGCGGACGTCCTCGACCTCGTTGCTGAAGGTTCAAACTCGGCCGATTCCTCCTGAATCGCCCCAGACGACCGCTCATGGTCCCGGCACCGTCGCCGTACCATTCGGGAGAGCGAAATGACGGCCTCCGCACTCACCTTGACCGAGAACGCCCTGGCGGTGCTGGAACGCCGTTATCTGCTCCGCGACGAGAGCGGTCGACCCAGTGAGGCGCCCGAGGAGATGTTCCGACGTGTCGCCCGGGACATCGCCTCCGCGGAGGCCATGTGGGGTGGAGACCCGGAGCGTTGGGAGCAGGAGTTCTACCGTCTGATGACGGCACTGGACTTCCTTCCCAACTCGCCGACACTGATGAATGCGGGTAGGGAGTTGCAGCAACTGGCGGCCTGCTTCGTCCTTCCCATCGACGACTCCCTCGACTCGATCTTCGAGACCCTCAAGTTGACGGCAAAGATCCACCAGTCGGGTGGCGGCACCGGCTTCTCCTTCTCCCGGCTCCGGCCGCAGGGAGACATGGTGCGGACCACGCGGGGGATCTCCTCGGGCCCGGTATCGTTTCTCAAGATCTACGACTCGGCCACCGAGCACATCAAGCAGGGCTCGTTCCGGCGCGGCGCCAACATGGGGATCCTGGCGGTCACGCATCCCGACATCCTCGAATTCATCTCCTCCAAGCGGGACGGAGAGATAACCAACTTCAACATCTCGGTGGGACTCACCGAGAGATGGATGGGTCTGGCAAAGACGCAATCCGACTACGAACTGCTCAGCCCGCGCACCGGCGAGCCGGTCGGAACCCTCAATGCCGGATCTGTCTACAGGGCCATCGCCGAGGCGGCCTGGGCGACCGGTGACCCCGGGATCATCTTCCTCGACCGGATCAACCATCCCCGCACCAATCCCACTCCACAGCTGGGGCGGATCGATGCCACCAACCCCTGCGGAGAGCAACCGCTCCTCCCCTTCGAGGCTTGCGTTCTCGGCTCGATCAACCTCGGCCATTTCGTCTCCAAGGGCGAAGTTCGCTGGGGTGCCCTGGCCGAGACCACCCGAATGGCGGTTCGCTTCCTCGACAACGCGGTGGAGCGCTCTCGCTACCCCCTGCCCGAGATCGAGCAACTGCACAAGCACGGCAACCGGAAGATCGGGGTCGGGATCATGGGCTGGGCCGACCTGCTCGTCAATCTCGGCGTGCCTTATGACAGCGAGCCGGCACTCGACCTGGCAGAGCGGGTGATGGGCTTCATCCAGCAAGAGGCTGACGGGGCCTCTGGTGAGCTCGCCTCGGAGCGAGGTTCGTTCCCCAACTGGGAGGGCTCCGTCTACGGCCAGGATGGTTGGAACCGACCGATGCGCAATGCCACGCGCACGACGATCGCGCCCACCGGGACTATCTCGATCATCGCAGCCTGCTCGTCGGGCATCGAGCCACTGTTCGCGCTCAGCTACCACCGGAAGGTCATGGAGGGGGCAGTGCTCATCGAGGTCAACCCGGACTTCGAGTCGGCGATGCGCGATCTTGGTCTCTGGAACGAAGACATCGGCGAGCAGCTCGCCGCGCGCGGAGGGATACGTGGCCTCGGTGTCGCCCCTCCGGACATCGAACGGATCTTCGGCATCGCCCACGAGATCGACCCGGAGTGGCACATCCGGCATCAGGCGGCATTCCAGCGCCATGTCGACAACGCAGTTTCGAAGACCATCAATCTCCCCAGGGAGGCGACGGTCGACGATGTCATGAACTCCTTCAGCCGGGCCTTCGAACTCGGGTGCAAGGGGATAACCGTCTACCGGGATGGGTCGAAGACATGGCAAGTCCTCAACCGGGGCCGACCGGTGGGGACCGACCTGGGCACCATCGAAGGTTCGCCACCCTCGATCCGCGAGGACATGCCGCTGCTTCCTCCAGCCCGGGGGCAGAGTGTCCTCGAGGTGTGCCCGGTGTGTGGCCAGCCCGCCTTCGAGTTCGCCGAAGCATGCGGCAAGTGCCACTCCTGCGGTCACTCCACCTGTTGACCCGGCGAGGCGCGGTGCCAGTTCCCGAGGCGCCCTAGCCTGACCGGATGGACGGAATGCTGAGACGGGCTCGCGTCGAACGGGAACGCATGGAGCACGAGCTCCTCGCCCCGCTGGCCACCAAGGCGAACGAGTCGGCCGGCCGCGCCGAGCCGGAAGACCCGGACGAGTTCCGCACCGCTTTCGAGAGGGACCGTGATCGAATAGTCCACACCAAGGCCTTTCGCCGCCTGAAGCACAAGACCCAGGTGTTCCTGAATCCCGACGGCGACCACTTCGTCACCCGAATGACGCACACCATCCAGGTGACCCAGGTGGGTCGGGCGATCGCCCGGGCACTGGGTCTCAACGAGGACCTGACCGAGGCCATCTGCCTGGGTCACGATGTCGGCCACTCACCGTTCGGGCACACCGGGGAAGAAGCGCTCTCGCCGTTCAGTGAGGGAGGTTGGCTCCACTCGGCCCACGGGGTCCGGACTCTCACCTTCCTGGAGCCACAGAATCTCAGCGAAGAGGTCCTCGACGGGATACGCGCCCACTCATGGCGCATCGACCCCCCTCCCCTGACCCCGGAGGGGATGCTCTGCCGGTACGCAGACCGAATCGCCTACCTCACCCACGATGTCGCCGATGCACTCAGGGCGAATGTGATCGAGTACAAGGAGATCCCCACCCGTGCTTTGACCACCTTCGGTGCGACGTCCCGGGAATGGATCGGGTCCCTGGCGATCTCGGTGATCGAGGCCAGCCACAAGTCGGGCAATGTGGAGATGGACCCCCATGACGAGTCGGTCATGGACGAGCTGCGGGAATTCATGTTCGAGAGGGTGTACATCAACCCTGACAGCGAGACCCAGAAGCAAAAGGCGATCATCGTCATCCAGGACCTGGTTCGCTGGTTCACCGACCACCCACTCGAGGTGCCGGACTCATCGACCACGGCGGATGCGGATCCGCTGCAGCGGGCCATCGACTATGTCGCCGGCATGACAGATCGATTCGCCCTTCACACCCATGACCGCTTGTTCCGGCCGACCCTGCTCGACTGAGTCTGATCGATCGACATAATCTCGGCTCGTGCTCTCCCTGACCGATCTGCACAAGAAATATGGCGAGGTGGTCGCTCTCGACGGTTGCACCTTTGGGGTGGCCCGAGGTGAGATTCTCGGCTTTCTCGGCCCGAACGGCGCCGGCAAGACCACGGCGATGCGGACCATCTTCGGTCTGGTCGTCCCCGAGCGAGGCCAGGTCAGCTGGGATGGGGAGCCGATCTCGGCGGATCTGAAACGCAGGTTCGGGTACATGCCGGAACAGCGTGGCCTCTACCCCAAGATGAAGATCCACGACCAGCTGTCCTACCTGGGTCGACTCAGGGGGATGCCGGCCAAGGCGGCCGCTGCGGCGGCGAACGCCTGGTTGGAGCGATTCGGGTTGGCCGAGCGGCGTCTGGACCCGCTCGAGGCCCTCTCCCATGGGAACCAGCAACGAGTCCAGCTGGCGGCCGCAATGGTCCACGACCCAGAGCTGCTCGTGCTCGACGAGCCGTTCAGTGGGCTCGACCCGATAGCGGCCGAGACGATGTCGGACATCCTTCGGGAACAGGCGGTGGCCGGCAAGGCCGTCGTGTTCTCCTCACATCAACTCGACCTCGTGGAGGACCTTTGTGAGGAGGTGGCGATCATCAACGCCGGGGCCATCGTGGTCGAGGGCAATGTGCGCCGGCTCAAGGACGCCGCTCCGATTCGCCATCTGGAGCTCGAGATCGAAGGGGACGTGGGGCACCTGCTCGACACCCTCGAAGGCATCCGTCAGGTCGATAGCGACGGCACCCGCAGGACGGTGATCATCGACGCGGCCACCGACGTGAGGGAGTTCATTGCCCGTGCACAGGAGGTCGGGAGGCTCCGTCACTTCGCCTATACCTCTCCGTCGCTCTCCGACCTGTTCCGGGAGGCGGTGCGATGAGCCCGCTCGGGACGGTGTGGGAGATCGCTCGACGAGAGATCCGAGAGCGAGGGAGATCGAAGGCATTCCTCGCCACCACCGTGATCACGCTTCTCATCGTCGTGGGTCTGATCGTCCTGCCGAATGTCCTTGGGGGCGACACCTCGGAGTACACGGTGGCGAGCGTCGGAGAAGGCAACGAGGCGATAGTCGACGCCGCCGAGCTCCTCGGTAACGCAACGGACGAGCCTGAGGACGAACCATCGGTCTCGATCTCGATCGACCCCGTCGAGGAGCGGGACGCGGCGGAAACCGCCCTCGACGAGGGCGATGTGGACGCCATCCTGGTCAACGGTGAGGAAGTCGTGGTCGTGAGTGTTGGGGGATTCGGGGACTCACCACTGCTCGGCCTTCTGCAACGGGGAGCCGCCTCGGTCGAGCTGGAAGCCGTCGTGGCCGAGAGCGGCCAGGTGGCGGCCGACGTGATCGATGTCATGACCTCCGACCCTCTAGAGACCACCACTCTGACCGGTCCCGAGGCTGGCGACGAGTCCCGCGGGGCCATCGCCTACGCCGGTCTCATGCTCCTCTACCTGGCCGTGCTCATCTACGGGACCTGGATCCTGTCGGGCGTCACCGAGGAGAAGTCGAACCGTGTGGTCGAGGTGCTTCTCTCCAGCATCAAGCCCTGGCAACTCCTGGCCGGGAAGATCCTCGGGATCGGCGCTCTCGGGCTCAGCCAGTTCGCCGGGACGATCGCCGTCGCCATCATCGCGGTCCAGGTCACCGGCGCCGCCGAGCTCCCCAGTCTCAATGCGGCTGCCGTGCTCAACCTCCTACTCTGGTTCATCCTCGGCTTTCTCCTCTTCGCGGTGATGTTCGGCGCCGCCGGCTCCCTGGTGAGCCGAATGGAGGACGCCAACAACGTCGCTTTTCCGATGTCGATGATCGCGGTCGCCGGCTTCTTCGTGTCCCTCGAGGCCCTGCGGGAGCCCGACGGCCTGGCGGCGATCATCGGGACCTTCATCCCGTTCACCGCTCCATTCGTCGTCCCGGTGAGAGCGGCACTCGATTCGATCCCACTCTGGCAGTACCTGGCCGCGATCGTGATCACGGTTGGCACCATCATCAGCCTGGTCTTCGTGGCCGGGCGGATCTACGCCGGCGCCCTGCTCCGCTACGGGGGCAGGGTCAAGGTGCGCGAGGCGTGGCGATCGGTGTCGGAGTGACCTCCTGAGCCATCCCCGCCCCGCCCCCGCCCAATAGGCTCGACATATGGGCTACCAGCACATAGACCTCGACCGTGACGGCCCCGTTGCCTTTCTCTGGCTAAACCGGCCCGACAAGCGCAACGCCATGTCTGCCGACATGTGGGAGGACATCCCGGCCGCGATGGCCGAGCTCGACGCGGACGATTCGGTCAGGGTGGTGATACTCGCCGGCCGGGGCCCCGCCTTCACCGTCGGCATCGACATCGCACTTCTCGGGACGATGCAGCCGGGGGGGAGCTCACAAGCGGCTGCGAACATGCGGCTCTACCAGCTGATCCGGAGGATGCAGCGAACCGCGAGCTGTCTGGCCGATTCACCGAAACCCGTCATTGCCGCGGTCCACGGCTACTGCCTCGGAGCCGGGATGGACCTGATCACCGCTTGCGACATCCGGCTCGCCTCCACCGACGCCGTCTTCTCGGTCCGGGAGACGCGTATGGGGCTGGTCGCCGACGTCGGCACCCTGCAGAGACTCCCGGCGATCGTCGGGGCCGGCCATACCGCAGAGCTCGCCCTCACCGGTGCGGACATCGGCCCGGACGAAGCTCTGCGCATCGGTTTGGTCAACCGGTTGACACCGGATCAGGAGAGCCTGCTCGCGACAGCGACGAACCTCGCCAGGCAGATCGCTGCCAACGCGCCGCTGGTCACGAGAGGGGTGAAACAGGTCCTGGCGGCGAACGACGGAAGGACTGTGGAGCAGTCCCTCGACTTCGTCGCCCAGTGGAACGCCTCCTATCTGATGTCGAACGACCTGATGGAGGCGGTCGCTGCGTTCATGGAGAAGCGAGATCCCGAGTTCAAGGGAGAGTGAGCGGCGGAACTGTCGCCGAGACGGACACTTTTCTCGTCCCACGGGAGGAAAACACATGACCATGCGAACGACAAGGCTTGCGCTCATCGGGTTGGTGATCGCCCTGGCCGCTTGTGGCGAGGCAGCCACGACGAGCTCCACAACCACGACCAGCACGATCGTGGCCACGACGGTCACCTCGTCCACTACCAGCCAGACAGGGGCGCCGGGGACGTCGACGACGGGCCAGCCGACGACGACCTCCACGACTCTCCCGACCTCGACCACAACCGGCCTCCCTGGTGAGCCGATCGAGTTCGGTCCGGCCGAGGGCGACATCGTTGCCGTGATCGGGGTCGCCCACGACGACGTGCTCAATCTGAGGGCCGCCCCCGGAGCGAGCCAGCCCATCCTGAAAGGGATCCCACCCCTGTACGACTCGCTGACCGCCCTGGGCCAGACCCGGGACCTGGGTCAGGCGTTCTGGATCGCAGTGGATTACCAGGGGACCGAGGGATGGGTCAACTTCCGGTACATCGGCTACCTGGGCGCAACCACGGACGAGACGGCCGCCGTCGTCCAGAACCTTGGGGAGACCCCCGCGACAGAGACAATGCTCGAGCTCGGTCGGATCGTGGCAGAGAGCATGGAGTCCGAGGAAGACCCCCGGTCGGAGATCGTCCTCACGGCCGCGCCGGTTGTGGGAGATCTCGGCGAGGTCACCTATGACGTGATCGGTCTCGGCGACGACGCGGTCAGAGGGCTTCGAGTCCACGTGTTCGGTCAACCCGAGGACGAGGCCTTCATCCTCAAGACGGTCGAGATGACCACGCTCTGCGGCAGGGGCGTCACCGAGGACGGCTACTGCATCTGAGGAAAGGTCCCTATCGATCAGGGACCTAGGACCTACACCCTTGGGGGCCTATGACCCTCGTGCACTCTTTCACAAGCGTCGATGATGCCCCCCATAAGGCAGTTGGCCCGTAGGAAACAGGAGGCATCAAATGACTGCTATCGATCGGGAGAAGTTGGTTTCGAAGGAGGAGATCAGCGCCCCCCGCAAGTCCTGGTTACTTCTCACCGCCGCCATCGTGGCTCTCCTCGTGGGATTCGGCACCTTGGCCGGTGGCGTCTTCGGCGCGTGGTACACCTGGGATCAGGCCGTGGCACAGGATGTTGTCACACCCGACGACGCCGCGATCGCGGAGACCGCGGTGAGGGGACCATTCACGATGTGGGCACAGTCCGACATCATCACGCACCACCAGCTCGAGAACACCGGCGGTCTGTATTACTCGCAGATGCCTCGGACAATCCCGCAGGTGGATGAGAACGGCGAAGCCGTTCTCGACGAGAGCGGCGAGCAGGTCATGGTTCCCAACGAGGCGAGAGCCTCCTGGATCAACGCCACGACATTGACCACCGCCCTCGGCCTCGGAATCGTCGCCTACGCACTGTCTGCCTTTGCGATGGTGGTCGGGCTGACGCTGGTGATGGTCGGGTTCGTGTTCCTATATATCCGCAAGAGGGCGGTCCTTCTCTGAGAAGCGACAACCGAGCGGATAGCAATCAGGCCCCCGTCAAGGGGGCCTGATTTGCGCGCCGGAATGGAGCAGCGTCCCAATGGGATGACCCGAGCGTCAGAGTGCGATCAGGGTCCCGACGGCCGCCGTGACCAGGCCTTGCTCACTCCTGGCGAGGGTAGGAGTCAGTCACGCCGGAGCAGGGTTCGCAACGCCGAATTCTTGTAGATGTTGGAGAACTGGCTCCACTGGCGTCTCTTGTCCACCAGGGCGACGGTCATGTCCACTTCTGGATCCTCTACGCCGAAATGACCCGCCACCTGGCTGAGCGTGTAGGTCCAGATCCTGTCCTCGAGCTTCGACGTGTAGAGCTTGAAGCTCGCCTCGTAAAGAGGGTCGTTGGCCCGCACCAGGAGATGGATCCGGGTCACGGTCGTGTCGTCGACTCCTTCGTGAGCGCTGAAAGTGATGATCGCGGCCCAGGGGTGGCCCTCCGGGGTCATGTAGGACCAGGAGCGATCGTCGGCGTAGATGACCCTCACCCCGGTGGTGATCTTTGTCGGTCCCTTTCCTCCGCCGATCACTGCCACCTCACCGGGGGCAATCCCTCCGGCCGGGGCGTAGAACTTGTTGTCCGGGTACCAGAACTCACCGAAGTTCGCCTTCCAGGTGGCGATCACCTCCTCGGGCGTCGGGCCGGGGACCCTCACCTCATAGGTCTTCTGCCACAACTGACCGAAGCCCTGGAGCGGACCGGTCGGCTTGCGGCCCTCGACATTGCCTTTCTTGGCGCCTTCGGCGACTTCCCCGACATGGAAGGCGTCGACCGGCTGCGCCCAATTCTCAGAATCTCTCGGCTCGGTCAACTCGGTCCTTTCTCCGATGTTCCCAGCCAACCAGGTCTGCGTTCCGTCATCGTTACGAAGGAAGCCCGGGCTCGGTGGTGTCATGGTCACTTACTCGTAACGCATCTCGGGCACAATCACATCGATGCCTGAGTACGACGCGGTAGTGGTCGGGGCAGGCCCAAATGGCCTGGCGGCAGCCGCCGAGCTCACCCGCGCCGGGAGACGGGTCCTCGTCGTGGAGCTCGCCGACACGATCGGAGGGGGTACCCGCACCGAGGAGCTGACCCTTCCCGGGTTCCACCATGACGTTTGCTCGGCCATCCATCCTCTCGGAGTGGCCTCCCCCTTCTTTCGTGACCTCGGGCTGGATGTCGAGTGGGTCCAGCCCCCGATCCCCATGTCCCACCCCCTTGGTGGGGAACGCGCCGGGGTTGTGCTCCGGGATGTCGAGGAGACAGCCGAGCGTTTCGGGCCGGATCGCGACCGCTACATGCGGATCATGGGACCATTGGTCGGTGCGGCCGACGCCGTGATCGAGGACTTTCTCGGCCCGATGCAGGTGATCCCCAGGCACCCGACCAGCTTCCTCAGACTCGCCACCCGGGGCGCCCTCCCCGCCGCCGTCATCGCGCGGGGTTTCACCTCGGCGGAGGCAAGGGGAGTCCTGGCCGGTCTCGCCGCCCACGCCATCGCCCCCTTCGGCTCCCCCCTGACCGGCGGTGTTGCGCTCCTCTTCGCGATGGCGGCCCACGCCTACGGATGGCCCCTGGTCCGCGGCGGCTCGCAGCAGGTTGCCGAGGCCCTGGGCCGTGTGGTCCTCGCCGGCGGCGGATCGGTCGAGACCGGCCGCCTGGTTGGCTCGCTCGACGATCTGCCTCCTGCCAAAACGGTCATCCTCGATGTCATGCCCCGGGCTGCGATACGCATCGGGGGGGATCGGGTCGACCCCAGACAACGGAGAGGCCTGTCGGCGCGCAGGATCGGGCCGGCGGTGTTCAAGATCGATTTCGCCCTCGCCGGTCCCGTCCCCTGGTCGGATGAGAACAGCCGGCAAGCGGGAACCGTTCATGTTGGCGGCACCTGGGAGGAGGTGGCCGAGGCCGAGGACCAGGTTCACAGCGGCCGTCATCCGGAGCGACCCTTCGTCCTGGCCGCCCAACAATCCCTGTTCGACCACTCCCGGGCCCCGGCAGGGAGGGAAACGCTATGGGCGTATTGCCATGTGCCCAATGGGTCCGATGTCGACATGACCGACGCGATCGAATCCCAGATCGAGCGGTTCGCTCCCGGATTCAGGGACCTGATCCTGGACCGTCACACAATGAGCGCCATCGAGTTCGAGGCGCACAATCCCAACTACATCGGCGGTGACATCGCCGGAGGTGGTTTCGGGATGCAGAAGGTGTTCCAACTCGGGGCGGTCGGGCCATATCGCCTCGGAGAGGGTTTGTTCCTCTGCTCCTCGGCCACACCCCCGGGCGCCGGCGTTCATGGCATGTGCGGCTACTACGCGGCCCGGGCAGCACTCAAGGGCTGATTCACCTACTCACGCACCCAGACCCCGAGATGTGACGGTTGCATGGTGCTCGACACGACGCCGACCCAGCCGCTCACCAGCCCATCCGGGTCGACCCGATCCTGGAGCGACGAAGAGGACTCCTCGACCACCATCTCCAGGTCGTAATGCGAGCGGTTGAATCGGCAGTCCACCGCTCTCCGGATGCGACGTGGCACCGGATTGAACAGACCGGCCACGGTCAGCGTCGACGCGGCGAAGGCCAGATCGCCCTGCGAGGACATGTGGCCAACAGCACCGCGAAAGCGATAGCGACTCGGGATCTCATCACCGGTCCGCCCGGCTCAGACCCCTCCGAGTGCCGACGCCTCGTCATCGAAGATCTCGATTGCCTCGTCGAGGCGGGTGAGGGCGAAGATCTGGCGGTAGTGGTCGCTGAGCCCGTAGGCCATGAGCCTATGTCCGCTGCGCTGAGCCCGGATCAGAGTGGTCACGAGCAACCCGATCCCGCCGCTGTTCATGTAGTCGAGACCCTCGAAGTTGAGCACGACCGAGTCGACACCACCGCTGGCGGCTTCCTCGTGCGCTGTGCTGATCTCCTTCTCCGAGAACGAGGTGATCTCTCCGGTGATGTCGATCACGCGGACACGGGGCGCGACCTCGCGTACGTCCAAGGTCAGGTTGGCAGTGGGCATCCTCTCTCCTCTCAGCCCGCCGTCACGGCAGCGGTCTCGTCGTCATAGATGGTCATGAAATCGGCCAGACGGGTGATGTTGAACACCTCCCGGTAGTGCTCGGTCAGGCCGAATGCCCCGACTTCGCGGTTCGCGGCTCGAGCCATGGCGAGGACCCCAACGATCACCGCAATGCCGGTGGAGTTGATGTAATCGACGTCCCGGAAGTCGAGCAGAACCCGGCCTTGCGATCCTGTCGCCTCTTCGTAGGCACTCTCCAGACCCTCCTTGGCGCTCCGATTGACTGTGCCGGTCATGTTGATCACGGTGCCGGCCTCGGTCCTTGTGACCGTTGCTTGGAACCCGTCTTCCATCAGGAATCTCCTTCCCGGTTCATCACGAGCTCGACTGTGTGGGAGTCCCCATCGCTGTCCGATCGCACCTCGTCGACCATCTGCTCGATCAGGAAGAGCCCCCAGCCTCTTGGTGTCTGCTCCCCGGCCAACTTGGCCTCGATGTCAGGGCGCTCCGCTTCAGGGATGAACCGATGTCCACCCTGATCCGAGATGCGAACACTCACGGAAGTGGGCGTGGATCGGACCTCGACGTCCACGTCGAGCTCGGGACGATTGTCGTTCCCGTGCTCGATGGCGTTCATGACTGTCTCCCCGACCGCGGTCTTCAACCGCTCGAGGCGACTCGTTACCAGACCGAGATCTCCGATAACGGCAGCAACCCTCTCGATGGCCAGCCGCTCATTTCCCTCCTCGCTGGCAACAGCGAAACGGGCCAGGACCTGACTCGACCCTTCGAATGCCGACGCAGCAGCCTGGGCCGATGAGATCCGTCTCACCACGACCAGGGTTATGTCGTCTTCTTGCTCAAGCTCTGATCCGGTGAAGGACTCCAGGTCATCGATCAAGGCGGTGCACATGTAATCGTCCGACGGCTGTCTCGAGACACGATCCATGAGCCGGGGGAACCCGTACATCTCGCCTTCGACGTTGTGTGCCTCAGTGATGCCGTCACTGGTCAGCACCATCACCTCTCCAGATGACATCTGATAACGGACTTCGTCGTAGCTCATGCCCGGCATGAGCCCGAGCGGCATCCCGGTCGCCCGCAGCTCCTTCACTCCGTCATCGTGACGCAGGTAGGGGAGGTTGTGCCCCGCGTTGGCGAAGACCACCTCACCTGCCTCGGTGTCGATGATCGCGTAGAGGCATGTGACGAACATCGCAGGCGGTATCTCGGGCACCAGCGCTTCGTTGACGTCGGCCAGAACGGCGGACGGGGAGTCGTGCCGTTGAGATGCGGCCCGCAACATGGAACGGCACGTGGCCATGACAAGTGCGGCGGGCACCCCCTTGTCGGTGACATCACCGATGACCACTCCGAGACGCCCGTCCTGGAGAGAGATGAAATCGTAGAAGTCGCCACCGACGGCCCGTGCCGGCCGGTAAAAGGCATCGACGTGCCAACCCGGTATCGCCGGCAGCTCCTTGGGGAGAAGCGTCTGCTGGATCAGCGCGGCAACCTGGAGCTCCTGCTGGATGCGCTCCCTCTCCTTGGCTTCCACCTGCTGTTCATGCACCAATTGAGCCACTCTCATCGCAGGTGCGACCTGGGAGGCGAGGTTCCCGAGCAGCCGGCGGTCGTCGGTCGAATAGGGCTGGTCGGACAGCCGCGAGCCCAAGTACAAAGCTCCGATCAGCTCCCCCTGGCCGATCAGCGGGACGATGAGCTCGACACCCGCCGACCTGAGCGCCTGGAGTGTCTCCGATTCCAGCTCGAGATCTTTCAATTCCACCGGACCACCTGAAGAAACGAGGACCGTTTCCAAAGGATCACCGGGCGGAATCGGGATGGCCCCGATCAATGAAGTCCTGGAATCCACCGGCTGCGCGTCAGGTGAACCGGACGCGGCTTCTTCGGATTTGCGTCGCTTCATCAGCTGAACCATGGCCCCCTTTCTAACTCTCAATCGTCCCGAAATCGTTACGAGGTGAAAGGTACGGGACGAACGGAATAGCGACGTTGGCCTTGAGACGCATTCTGATACCGGTTCGCTGAGCAAGCGCAACGGATGGCGCGAATTCGGAATGGGCGCATCGTTCCGAGATTCCTGACAGCGATGGCTCGTAACGCTGGTTTAAGGTGGCATGATGCTCGAAGTCCGGCTTCTCGGGCCTCCGGAGATCACCCTCGATGGGACACCCGTGGAGGTCGATACCCGAAAAGCCATCGCCCTGCTCGCCTACCTGGTCGTGGAGAAGTCGGCCACTCGGGACACTCTGTCCGCCCTGTTCTGGGCCGATTCACCCGGTCAGCGCGCCCGGGCCACCCTTCGCCGCACTCTGTCCGCCCTCCGCGGCGGAACCGGAGCGGACTTGCTCGACGCCGACCGCAGCGTCATCTCACTCGTGGGGGAGATCTCCTGCGACATCGACATCCTCGATGACGAGTTGGCCGCCACCGGCGATCATGACCACGACCAAGGTGACGTGTGCCCGCGCTGCATCCCCCATCTGCAACGAGCGGCCGCAATGCACCGGGGTGAGTTCCTCGAAGGGTTCTCGGTGAAAGCCTCTCCCGAGTTCGACGACTGGGTGAGGAGCGTCACCGAGTCGTTGCGTCTTCGCGTCGGTACGACATTCAATCGCCTGGGGACGGCGCTCGCCGCCAACGGCGAGTACCCCGCTGCCATCGCCGTCGTCTCGCAGTGGATCGACCTCGATCAACTGCACGAGCCGGCCCATCGGTTCCTCATGCTGCTCCACGCTTGGGCGGGAGATCGTCCCGGCGCAATCGAGGCCTACCGCAAGTGCGTCGCCATCCTCGATCACGAGCTCGGTGTCTCCCCTCTTCATGAGACGACCGAGCTCTATGAGGCCATCCTCGACGAGGACCTGCCCCCGGCCCCCGGGGCGAGAAGGCGGATCAGGGCAGCTGCACCCCCCAGGAGCAGGCTGGACACCGAGCTCATCGACCGTGACGAAGAGCTTCAAGCGCTCAGGGACGGGCTCGCCGCCGCTTCGGCGAGGGGACGGCTGATCTCTATCACTGGATCGGCCTGGATGGGGAAGACACGGCTTCTGGAGGAGATCGCCGCCGAGGCCCACGGGCTGGGTCGCGTCGTGCTCATCGGGCGGGCGTTTCCAATGGAGCAACAGCTCCCCTACGGCGTCCTCACCCAGGTACTGCGCGCCGCCCTTCCGCACATCGAATCCGCTCCGGAGGCCGTCCCGGATTGGGCACGAGTCGAGATCGGACGTCTTCTCCCGGCGAGCCAGACAGCGGAGCAAGCCGGCCTGCCGGACCGTTTCGGCGAGCTGCGGCTGTTCGAAGGCATCCACACGACTCTCACGACCCTCGCCACGGAGCGGCCAGTGGTGCTGATCCTCGACGATGCCCACTGGGCAGACGCTGCCTCGGCTTCCGCCTTCTCCTACCTCTCCCGTCGCATCTCGGGGTCTCCGGTGCTGATGATCGTGTCGGCGCGATCCGGGATCGGGCTGCATCCCGCCATTGCCGAACTGATCGGCGGTGCAGACCACTCGATCGCTCTCGGCCCGCTCACCGTAAAGGAACTGATGAACCCGATGGGTGACGAGACCAGAGCAAGGCAGATCCTGCAACAGACCGGCGGGGTCCCCCTTCTGGTGCGTGAGGCGATCAGATCGGCCGAGGAGGGGATGGAGGAGGTCCCTGGGATCCTCCTCTATCTGGAGTCCCGGTTGCGAGAGGTGACTGAGCTCAGCCGACAGATCCTCACTGCGGCGGCTGTCCTCGATGGGATCTGCGACGCATCCCTGTTGAGGTCCACCAGCGGGCGAAGCGAGGACGAAGTGGTCGAGGCGGTCGAAGAGCTGATTTCGGTGGGCCTTCTTCGGGAAGTCCCCGGCTCGGATGCCCTCGGCTTCACCCTCGACACCCTGGAGGGGGTCGTTTACGACTCGATCTCCCTCGTTCGAAGACGTCTGCTGCATCGTCGGGCGGCACGGGCTCTCGCAGATCGGGGCCATGCGGCAACAGATCCGCGGCTCGCCGGGGCCATAGCCGCCCAGTATCGAGCGGCAGGCGATCCCGAGGCAGCCGGCTGGTATCGCATCGCAGGGGACCTCGCCAAGGCGATCTATGCGCATGACTCGGCTCGCGACTTCTACGAGGCTTGCCTGGCCCTCGGCAGTCCTGATGTCGCTGCAGTCCGGCTCGCACTCGGAGAGTTGGCGATGGCCGCCGGCGACTACGAACGGGCTCGTCACGAGTTGACAGTCGCCGCTTCCAACGCGACCCCGGCTTCGATCGGTGCGATCGAACACCGCCTCGGCGAGGTGGAGAGGCTCCTCGGAAGGTTCAAGGTCGCCGAGGAGCACTTCGAGCGCGCCCTCTCCGACGAGGAGCGAGCCGCAGAAGTCCTGGCCGACTGGGCGCTCCTTGCACATCGAACCGGCGATGCCGGGAAGGCAATCGAACTGGCCGACAAGGCACGAAGAGCCGCCGAGGAGCAGGGCGATGCCGCACAGATGTCCCGCGTGCGCAACATCCTCGGAGTGGTCACTCCGAATGCCGGAACTGCCCTGGCTCATGTTGGCGAAGCCCTTCGTCTCGCAGGTGAGGCCGACCTGCTCCGCATGGCGGCGCTGAACAACCAGGCATTGCTCCTTGCCGAGATGGGAGATGGCGAAGAGGCGAGCAGGCTCGTGCTCGAGGCGATCGCCATCGCGGAGAAGACCGGACACCGCCATCGGGAGGCTGCCCTCTGGAATCACCTGGCCGATCTCCATCACCAGGCCGGTCGGGAGACCGAGGCCCGTGACTCGCTCACCAGATCGGTGTCGCTGTTCGCCGAGATCGACGCCGGGGTCCTCGAGCCGGAGCTGTGGCTTCTCACCAGGTGGTGATCAGGCCGGGCTGCCTCCTCGAGCGATGGTTCGGCCGCCCTATCCCCGTGGGCTAAAGGAATTCCGGCGTCCTGCCGACATAAGCGGCACGATGACCGTTTCGACAATCACAAGCATCGACGAATGGGCTGTGCACCCGCTCGGCAAGGTCGCACGAGCGGCGGTTGCCGTCCTCGGCTTGATGTCGGCCGTACTGGTGCTTCTCGTCGCCACGATGAACAGCCAGGCGACCTGGATCATGGTCCTGCTCGGTGTAGCACTGGCAGCGGTTTCGGTGCGAGCCGCCGCCAAGCCCAGCCTCGTCCGACTGACCACCCTGGCCGCGATCATGGTCGCGGTGCCTTACGTCGGGCAGACTTTTTGAACAGGTGAAGCGAAGGGCCACAACGGCCCCGGCGCCCTGCGGATGACGGCCACCGGCTAACGGTGGCCGTTGTCGTTTCCAGATCAAGGGAGGGGAAAACCCCTATTGGCCGGTAGCCGGCGAGTGCCGAAGATTGAGCAACCGGGACTTCGGGGCGTCACTCCGTCCCTGGAAGCGACAATGGGGACCGACCGGGGGGCTGCCTTGCGGTCCCCCGGTTTCGGAAGAGACACCATCCAACGACCAATCCCGACCTCGAAGGCCCACCCTGCTCTGGAACCGCTAGCTTCCGGATCCATGTCGAGCTTCTCCAAACGGGGGAGTCCCGAGCTGGAGGCCACCCTGCGGCGGATGGTGGTCGTCTTTCGCTTCCTCGGGCTCATCTGGATGCTCATCCTGGTGGCGGTCACGATGGTGGCCAACCCCCCACCGCGAACCTGGATCGTCTGGGGAGCAGTGGCATTGGCCGTGGTCTGGACCTTCCTCACCTGGCTGGTGGCGAAGACCCGGCCAGGTTTCATGGCGGGCTGGTGGTGGTTCACCTTCGACAGCCTGGCCATGCTGGCGATCGGCGCCGCATCTGTCGCGGCAGGCGCCGATGAGCTCTTCCACGGTGGGCTCCCCCTGTCCTTGGTGTTCACCGGGTCCCTGCTCGGTGGCCTTCCCGGATCCCTGATCGCAGCCGTACTCCTGGGTGTCGAGCAATTCGCCGTCCACGTGATCGCCGACCTCGGGGCAGTCCGTGCAGCAGGCAGTGTGATCTTCTTCGTCGTCGGAGCGATCGTCGGCTGGACCTTCGACAAGCTCCGTGACTACGACCTTGCCCGCCAGGCGGCCCAGGACGAGCTCGCCAAGGAGCAGGCCGCGGTCGTGCTCCATGAGGAGAGGGCCGCTCTCGCCGACCGTCTACACGATTCGGTTCTGCAGACACTTCACGCCATAAGGATGGGCGCCGACGACCCAGGGCAATCCCGCTACCTCGCCCGGCGTCAGGAGCGGGAGTTGCGTCGAAATATCGAGGAGTGGCGGTCCGAATTCCGGGAGAGCTTCCGGGCCAATCTGATGGCGGTGCGGGACGAGATCGAGGACACTCATCGGGTGGAGATCGAAGCCGTGATCCGCGACGACGCTCAGATGAACCCGAATCTCAGCGCTGCGATCGAGGCAGCGAGGGAGGCCATGGCCAACGCGGCCAAGCACTCGGGATCGCCGAACATCACCTTGTACTCCGAGTTCGTCAACGGGCACGCCCAGATCCACGTTCGCGACAGTGGTTCCGGTTTCGTCGACGACGGCATGCGGAATCGCGTCCACGAGCGGCTCGCCCGGCGGGTCGAGGGCGTCGGCGGCCTGGTGGAGATCGACACGGTTCCCGATTCGGGCACCGAGGTCACGATCACGGTGGGGAAATGACCGAGAGCCGGCTGCGCATCATCATCGTCGACGACCACGACGTGGTTCGGGCCGGCATGAGGGCGATTCTCGACCCATCTTTCGAGATCGTCGGCGAGGCCGACAACGTGGACAGTGCGATCGAGCTCATCAGGGAACGGCTGCCCGACCTGGTGGTTCTCGATGTGAAACTCCCCGGTGGCGGAGGGGCGACGGTGATCCCCGCTGTGAGGAAGGACTTTCCCGACATCAGGTTCATGGCCCTCACCGTGTCGACCTCGAAGGAAGATGTCGCTCGACTGTTGGACGCCGGCGTGGACGGGTACATAACCAAGACCACCCTCGGGGCGGACCTCCCCGACCTGATTCGTCAGACATATGTCGGTGCCCGGCCGGTGTCACCTGACGTTGCTGCGTACCTGCTCGACATCGATGAGGAGATCGCAGCGGAGTCCGCAATATCCCGGCTCACCCCGCGCGAGCGAGAGGTGGTCAACCTCATCGCACGGGGCTATACCTACCGGGAGAGCGCGGAGAGGATGGGGATCACGGTGAAGACCCTGGAGAACCACATGGCCCACATCTTCGACAAGCTGAGCGTCGCCAGCCGTCACGAGCTCACCGCCCTCGCCTACGAAGAGGGCTATCTCCGACCGGACGACGAGCGCTGAACCCCGCACCCCGGGTCGTTCGACCCGCCATCAGGGGCAGCTGTGGCGGACCGACTGCTCGGCCGAGACACCTGGCAGGGGGCCCACGGGGGAGACGAGCTCAGTCGTGCCCTCGCCGGGGGCCGAAGGCCGTTACCCATCGCAGTAGGGAACTTCCCCTATTCACAGGCGGTGCCATCTCCTGTATCAATGCCCTGGGTGGGTCGAGGAGACCTTCCTCCCGGAGCCACATCCCGGAGGGGAGAAGGAAGCCACCACGGCTTTCTGGAAATGCCACAAGCCCCCGTCGCATGACGGGGGCTTGTCGATGGCCGGTCAGAACTGGAGGGCGGCTGCAGCCCAGTGAAAGCCCGCGCCGAACGCGGTGAGCACCACCAGGTTCCCTTCCTCGAAGCGCCCCGTCCGGCTGCACTCCCACATTGCGAATGGGACTGTGGCGGAGCCGGTGTTCCCGTATTCCTGGACGTTCACATAGACTCGCTCTTCGGCCATCCCGAGCTTCCTCCTGACTGCCTCGAGAATCCTGAGATTGGCCTGGTGGGGGATCAGCAGATCGACATCTCCGATAGACCGGTCGATGCGATGCAGGACCTCGGTGACAGCGTCGCTCATCCTCATCACCGCATCCGTGAACACTCTTCGGCCGTCCATGATGATCCGCCGGTAGTCACCCGACTCGAGGCTCTCGGCGTTGAATGGGCTTCTGGTCCCGCCCGCGGCCAGGGTCAGGATCCCGGCGGCCGAGCCGTCGGTCCCGCTGACCACATCCAGCAGCGTTGCCCGGCCAGATGACGGGCCGAGCACTACCGCGCCGGCCGCGTCGCCGAATAGGACCGCCGTGGCCCGATCCTGCCAATCCATCAGACGCGTGATCAACTCCACCCCGATCACCAGCACGCGTTTCGGTTCGAATGCGATCCTGGCCCGAGCTACGTCGAGGGCCTGGATGAACCCGGCACATCCCGATCCTCCCAGGTCATAAGTCGGGATGTTGCGACACCCGAGCATGTCCTGGACCAGTGCCGCGGTGTCGGGTGTGTACATCTCCGGCGTATCGGTGGCGACGATGATCTCGTCGATGTCGTCCGGGGCCAGGCCGGCGTCTTTGATCGCCGCGGTTGCCGCGTTGACGGCGAGGGTGAGAGTGGTTTCGTCGTCGGCAGCCACACGCCGCCGCTTGATGCCGGTCCGTTGCGTGATCCACTCGTCGGTCGTGTCGACCAACTCCGCCCAGTCGTCATTGGTCATGATTCGCTCGGGCACGTAACCGCCAAAACCCAGGATGGACGCCATCTGGCCGCGCAGGTTAGGGACATCCGGCGCAATCTGACTGCGACCCGAGGTCAGATGTCGCGCACCTCGCCACCGGTCGGGCCATAGAACACGACCCACATCTCGGTGTGGTCGCTGAAGTCGATGAATCGATGCTCCACACCGGCAGGGACGAAGAGAGCGTCACCCGGGCCGAACTCGGTCTCTACCCCGTCATTGAGAAACCGGCCCGTCCCTGAGACGATCACATACACCTCGTCCTGCTCGTGAGGTTGCTGGAAGTCGACCTCGACAGGTGCGTAGTAGCCGAGTTCCAGGGTGCCCCTGCGGAGGGTCACCGCATATGGATCGTTCTTCCCGGCGGCTGCCCTGGCTGCCTCTTCCCGAGCGGTGAATCTGAACTGGCTCAATCGAATCGACCTCTCATCCCGCCACGCCGCGATGACGTTTGACGATATCAACCATCTCTTCAACCGGCATCTCGTGGGCGACCCGGCCCTGGCGGCCCGTCATCGTCTCGGCCGCGCACAGGGCGTTGACGATCGACTCCTCGGTGGCGTCGGCCACGGCGTGAAAAAGCGGGTCCATCCCTTCGTTGGGGAGAGTGAGCACCTGTCGCGGCTTGTCCGGTCTGCGTTCCAGGTGGTTCCCGGTGGCGAAGGCCAGGAAGAGGTCGCCGCTGGAATCGTGCCCGTAGCCGCCCGCGCGGGAGAGCCCGACCGTGGCCCTTCGAGCGAGACGCTTGCACTGGTCGGCGAGGAGGGGGGCATCCGTGGCGACAACCACGATTATCGAGCCCCCGTTTGGAGGCTCGTCCCAGGCCGAAGGCACTACGTCGTTGCCGATGAGCCGCCCGACCGGGACTCCATCGACACGGAGATCGGCCCTCGCCCCGTAATTGGCCTGAACCAGCACACCCACCGTGCATTGCCGGCCCGCGGCCGTCACGACTCGGGACGATGTGCCGATTCCGCCCTTGAACCCGTGACAGATCATCCCGGTCCCACCCCCGACGCACCCCTCCGCCACCGGGCCGATGGCCGCCGAGCCAAGGGCATCACCCGCCTCGGCGTCGGTCAACGGGAACGACTCGATCGTGCTCAACCAGCCGTCCCACGTCTCGGCCACCACCGGAAGGTGAAACTCGTCTGTCACGCCGAGGCGAAACGACTCCTTCACGAGGAAATCACGAACCAACCCCACCTGGTTGGTGTTGGTGATCCCGACGGGGGAGCCGAGCATTCCGGACTCCTCGACCCAGGCCAGACCGGTCATCTCGCCGTTGCCGTTGAGGACGTAGCTGCCGGCATAGGCGTAGTCGGTCCATATCCCCTCGCGCGGGACCACCATGGTCACCCCGGTGCGCACGACCTCGGGCTCGTCCCGGATCAGGGTGGCGTGCCCGACCAGGACACCGGGGACATCCGTGATCGCATTGATCGGGCCGGGCTCGAGAGTCCCGATCGCGATCCCCAGCCCACGCGGCCGGGGTCGAGGCGGGGACGTGTCAGACACCGGCGGGACGGTAACCGGAGGCGTATCGTGCCGCGCTCCAATGCTCCAGTTCTCCCAGACAGGGTTCCGCTCATGAGCTCGGTTTTCTCCCGCGGAAGGGGGCCATTGCCAACGGCCGTGTCGGCGCGCGGGTCGTGGATCACCGACTCTGCCGGGAAGACGTATCTCGACGCCGCCGGGGGCGCCATCGCCGTGGGCATAGGCCATGGTGACGAGGAGGTGGCTGCCGTCATGGCCTCCCAGGCGGCCGCGCTCGACTGGGTGCACGCATCCGCCTTCACCACCGAGCCGGTCGAGGCATACGCCGAAGCACTCGCCGGCCTCGCCCCGGTAGTTGGGGCACGGGTGTTCCCTGTGTCGGGCGGATCCGAGGCGGTCGAGAGCGCCTTGAAAATGGCCCGGGCCTATCACCTCGCTCGTCGAGAGCCCGATCGGACCGTGATCATCGCCCGCTCCCACTCCTATCACGGCAACACGGTTGGCGCCCTAGATGTGTCCGGACGAGAGCCATTGCGGCGCCCCTACGAGCCATGGCTCGGCCGGACGGTTCGGATCCCGAGTGTGAACGAGTACCGCTGTCCCAACCCGGGACATCCTGATGACTGTGCTCGATTCCACGCCGGACTACTCGAAGAGGCGATCGAAGACACCGGGTCGGGGCGGGTGGCCGCATTCGTGGCCGAGCCGGTCGGGGGCGCCGCCAGTGGAGCGACCGTTCCCCCCGGTGGCTACTGGGACGAGATCACAGCCGTGTGCCGCCGACATGGCGTCCTGGTCATCGCGGACGAGGTGATGACCGGCTTCGGCCGCACCGGCGAGTGGTTCGCATCGAATCATTTCGAACTTCGTCCCGACATCCTGGTTGCCGCCAAGGGGGCTTCATCCGGGTACTGGCCGCTCGGGCTAGCCATCGCGAGCGGTGGGGTCCACGACGCCATCGTCGAAGCCGGGGGCCTGGTCCACGGCTTCACCTGGTCGCATCACCCGATCGGGGCCAGAGTGGGACTCGCCATCCTCGATCGGATCCGCCAGCTTCGGCTGATCGACCGGGCCCGGACCCAGGGCGAGAGACTGCTCACCGGCCTGAGATCGGCTCTCGGGGAGCATCCGAATGTCGGCGATGTGCGAGGCATCGGGCTGCTTCTATGCCTCGAGCTCGTCGCGGATCGGGCGAGCCAGAAACCGTTCCCGCGGGAGGATCGGGTCACCGAACGGGTACTGGATCGGGCCAAGGAAGCCGGGCTTCTCCTCTACCCGTCCACCGGGAACGTCGACGGGGTCGACGGCGACTATTTGCTGCTCGGCCCTCCGCTCACGGTTCTCGACGACGAGATCGACTTGATCGTCGACCGGACCATTCAGGCCATGGGAGCCCTCGGATGAGTCTGGTCGCAGTCTGGTCGGACGGCTATCTGGCCCACGACCCCACCTGGCTCGTCTGGGCCGGCATGCGGCTACCCGGTGACGAGGAGGCCGACCGGGCCGAGATCCTCCGCGCCGAGTTGGCCGGCGCCGGGGTGCCCATGGTCGAGGCCGAGGTCCACGACCGATCGATCCTCGAGGCCGTCCACGTACCGGCCATGATCGACTACCTGGAGACGGCCTACGAGCGTTGGGTGAACGCCGGTTACCCCGTCGACCCCGGCTCCGATCGAGTAGTCGCCTATGCATTCCCTCATCCAGCCGCCTTCGGCCGTTATCCGACGAGGGAGCCGATGAGTCGAGCTGCCATGGCTGGGGTGTACTGCATGGACACCGCCACCACCATCGGCCCGGGCACATACCGGGGAGCCAGAGCCGCGGTCGACGGGGCTCTCACCGCCGCCTCGCTGGTCAGGGGCGGGGCGAACGCGGCCTATGCACCGGTCCGTCCCCCCGGTCATCACGCCGGCACCTCCTACTTTGGCGGGTCGTGCTATCTGAACAACGTGGCCGTTGCGGCAAACTGGCTCGCGGCCCAAGGGTCGAGTCCTGTTGCCATCGTCGACATCGACGCTCACCACGGGAACGGCACTCAGGAGATCTTCTACGAGCGCGGGGACGTCCTCTACTGCTCGATCCACGTCGATCCTGGAGAAGGCTGGTTCCCGCACTGGTGCGGATTCGCCGAGGAGACCGGAATCGAAGCCGGAGTCCTCGCCAACCGCAACTTCCCTCTTCCACCGGGAAGTGGCGACGAGGCGTTCCTGGCAGCACTCGACCAGGCATGTGAGGTGGTCATGGGCTTCGGGCCGGCCAACCTGGTGGTGTCGCTCGGTGTCGACGCCGGGATCTCCGACCCGGAGAGCCCGCTCCGGGTCACCAACGCCGGGTATGGCGCAATCGGAGAGCGGCTCCGGTCGCTTCATCTACCCACAGTCCTGGTACAGGAAGGCGGCTACGACCTGACAGCCCTCGGTCCGGACGTGATAGCAGTGCTCACCGCGTTCATCTGAGCTATTCCAGATTCGATTCTCGCCTGCCGAAGCTATCTTGGATTGACCGCTCCCCGGAGGCTCTACCCGTGACCAAGCCTGGTTGGCTGGGCAAAGACGTCGTTGGTGGAATCGCCAGCGAACCGCGCCCGGACCGCCGACCCCCGCAGAACTGGCGTCTCGACGCGATCTACGCCACCGCCCGCCCCCATCACCTGGCGGCCTCCCCGGACGGTTCCGAGGTCGCCCTGGTCCTCGATATCGAGGGCACAAGCGACATTTGGGTCCTTACCGTCGAGAGCGGTGCTCTGAAACGCATAACCACCGACCGGGGGCCGGTCGGATACTGGGAGGACTCCGCCCCGCTGTGGTCACCTGGCGGCTCGATGCTCACGTACAACAGCGATGGCAAGGTCTGCATCACTCCTGCGGCCGGTGGGCCTCCCCGACGCCTTGTCTCCGGCTCCATAGGGGCATGGCTCGACGACCATCACCTGGTGGTGTCCGTGGAGCGGGAGCGCTGCTCGCGCTTGGCTGTGATCGACATCGACGACCCGTGGCCCTCTCCCTTCGGCCCCGGGGACGGCGACGTGACCCGCCCGCAGCGGCTTCCCGACGGACGGGTTGCCGTCACGTTCTGGCCGAAGGACGACCTCAGCCGCACCGACCTGATCGTGGCCGACCCGGCCGGCCCCTGGGTCACGATGGCCGGATTCGCGCAGCGGCGCGCCAACGGACAGGTAGTTGGCGCCGGGTCCATCGCATACGTGCTCGAGGACGGAGACCGGGCCGGTGTCTTCGTCACCGACTTCCAAGGTCGCCAACACCACAAGGTGGCCGGCGGTGAGCGCGACTTCTCCGACCTCGCCTGGCTGCCGGAGGATGCCGGCCTGGTTGCGATCGCCACTTCGCGGGGCCGGTCCGACCTGGTCCGGATCGACCTGGCCGGGGAGGTCACCGTCCTGGCCGAGGGTGGCACCTGGCAGACTCCGGTGGTCACGCCGCTCGGCATCGTGGCCGTGCACGAAGCATCCGACTCCCCGCCCCGGGTGATGCTGGTCACTGGGAACGGCGAGCAGCGAACCCGCTTCGAAGGTGCGCCGGTGCCGGTGCGCACCGCCCCGCACGCCAAGCTGGAACGCATCACATTCCAGTCCAAGGACGGTCTCGAGATCGAGGGATTCCTGTTCCGACCGGCAGACACCTCCAATCCGGTCCCAGCCGTCGTCTACCCACCTGGCGGGCCCACCTCGCTGTACGGCGATGAGTGGGACGGTCATGCCCAGTACTTCGTGGACAAGGGGTATGCCTGGCTGGCAATCAACTACCGCGGCTGCATCTCGTATGGCCTCTCCTTCGAGCGGGCCAACCATCACGACTGGGGCCGGGGCGACGTGGACGACTGCATCGCGGCGGCCCACCACCTCGCGGGCCTGGACTGGATCGACCGGGAGAGGATCGCGATCTACGGGCCCAGCTACGGGGCCTACCTGGCCTTGGCCTCACTGGTGCGCGAGGAGAGCCCGTTCGCCTGTGGGGTGGCCAAGTACGGCGACTGCGACATCCTCACCTCATGGGCCCAGGGCGACCGCGAGGGGGTCGAGGACCTGGAGCGAATGATGGGCCGCCCCTGGGAGGACAGGGACGGCTACCGCGCCGCATCCCCGATCCACGATGTCGGGAGGATCAGCAAGCCGATCCTCGTAGTGCACGGCGAGCGTGACGAGCGGGTTCATCCCAAGCAATCCGAAGAATTGGTGGCCGCCCTCGATCGGGTCGGAGCCACCTACGAGTACTTCACCTATCCCACCGAGGGGCACGGTCTGTTGCACAGAGAGCCGCAACTCCATTTCTACAGACGTCTCGAGCGATTCCTCGATTGGTATCTGATGTGATTCGTGCGGTGTTCGCGCTGGTGGCTCTCCTCGCCGCCTGCGGCGGGGAGGAATTGGTCGCGGCCACCAGCACCAGCACGACAACGATTCAGTCTGAGCCGACTTTCACCCTTCCCGGCGGAGAGGTCGATTCGACCTTCGCCACCGGTGACGTCGTGGGTGTGGTCGGTGCCGCCCACGATGTCACCCATTGGCTGGTGGGTTTGCCCGGAGACGAGATCACCGGCGGGGTGGTCCGTGAGCTGCAACCCACCGAGACCGGTCTGAGCGCGCTGGGGGCGGCATGGCAGGTCGACGACGTGCTCTGGGAGCGTCTTCGATTCGGGGAGCACGAAGGATGGTTCCCCCGGTCGATGCTCGCCTTCATCGGCGAGCCCGAGGACGTGACCGGTTTGTACACGGGAATCAGCGCCGAATCGGTGGAAGAGTTGGGAGCCGAGGTCGCCGGGGAGATCGAAGCAGCCAGGATCGTCCTGGTAGCCGAACCGGGCCCGCTCGAAGTCGTCTACGACGTGATCGGGCTCGAGGACGACTCGGTTGCGGGATACCGGATCAGGGTCGTCGCAAGCGAGCAGGCAGGGCGTTTCGCTCCCGAGCTGGTGGAGAGGACACCACTCTGCTCCCGTGGGATCAGCGAGGATGGCCTCTGCGTCTGACGCCAGCCGAAGGTCATGTCTTTCGCCGCCCGGAGCCCAGTCTGTGCAGATCGCGCCCTCTTCCCAGACCGATCCGGTCAAGTCGATGGGCCAGAACGAGGAACAGCTCTGCCGTCATCAGCGCATCCCCATAGGCGTGATGGGCCTGGGAAGGGGGCACTCCCAGCCGTGCGGAGCAGGACACCAAGCTCTCGGCATCAGGGGTCTCGACTCCCGAGACCCGATCGAGATGGGTGACCAGATCTCGCACGTCGATGATCCTCAATCGCCAGGTTCGGCCGGCATCGCCGTAGATGGAGCCAAGAAAGGCAGCTTCCACCCAGGCTGCCCAGGCCAGGATCTGGCGTCCCGCGATGGCCTGGTCGAGACGGGCTTCGAGGTCTTCGCGGGGTCGGCTTCCCCGTAGGTCCCGAGGGCGAAGACCATGAACGGTCACCCCAGAACGGTTAGCCGGACGATCGTGAAAGGTCTCGCCGTAGACGGACCGAGACAGATCGATCCGTCCCGACGTGATGAGGATGGCTCCCATCGAGATGACTTCGTCGACGGCCGGGTCGAGGCCCGTTGTCTCGAAATCGAGCGCGATGTACTCGAGAGCCGACCAGTTGCCGCTCCGCTCCCTCATCGTGCGTGAGGGGCGATCTCGCGTGCGACCTGTCTCTGCACTTCTCGAATGATCCCGAACGCATCCTTGAGCTGAGCCCGGGCCAGGGGACCCAACGTGACCGGATCGATCAGGTTGTCCGGTGGAGCGCCCTTCCTCCAGTTGTCGACCTGATGGCGCAAACGCACCTCGACGAGCAGTGCGAAGGCCTCGACAAGACCTTCCGCGTCCTCCTCGTCGAGCACACCGGCCCGGGATGCATGACGCACCCGCTCGATGGTGCCCACGGCGGCGGAGTCGCTTCTCAATGCGAAGAACCGACCCAACTCGATCACCGGATGGATCCCGCCCGACTTGATGTTGAGAACACCCTGATGGTCCCCGATGTCACGGACGACCAGGTTCCCGAAGAACCCGATCGGGATCTGCTGCGCGACGGCGAGCTCGCCAGAGCGGACGACGAACCCATGATTGGCAGTGGCCGCGCGCCGGATCTCCTCGAGCCCTGCGGTCACATCGAGATCACCGGCAATCTGGCGATGATCGAGGGCGATGCCCGCGAAAAGGGCCGCCCCACGATCGTGTTCCCAGGTCGCATGCTTGATCTCCTCGACCCTGGCGCGTGTTTCCGCTCGCCACTTCGCCTCGGATGCCATCACGCCACTAGGGCAGCGCGGGATCCCGCACGCCTCCAGGGTTGTCACCACCCGGTCGGCCAAATCCGCAAACCAGGCATCGTGGACGGCCCCACCTTCGGCATAGAACAGCGTGTGATCCTGGTCCGTGATCAGTCCCTGTTCTCGTCGTGCCTGAGATCCCAATGCCACCCATGCCCAGGGGACGGGCTCCGGGCCGATGTCACCCATTGCGAGCCCGAGGGCTGCAGCAGTGAGAGAATCGGTGAAGGAAGCCACCATCCTCCCCAGTTGCGGCGCGCCGACGCCGGCATCGATGGCGGCAGCGACCGTATTGGGAATGCGCTGAGACAATGCGACCAATGACTCGACCGAGGTTGCGGTTTCGATGGAGGCGCGGAGGTCGAACGGGTCGAGCAGCCCGATGGACACGATGTCGGTCACTTCGAGCATGCCCATGTACCGACCCTCGGAGCGAATCGGCAGGTGTCGCACACCCTGGTCGAGCATCTCAATGAGGACGTCGTCGACCAGGTCGTCAGGCCCGGCGAACCGCACAGGACGCGTGCTCACACCCCCCACCGGCGTCTCACCGGTGAGACCTGCGCCGAGCACCCTTTCCCGCAGATCGCGATCGGTGACGATGCCGGCGCCGGATTCCCCGGTCACGACAACCCCGGTCACATCGTTGGCGGACATGATCCGGGCAACCGAGGCGACTGGCTCGTCTTCGCCCACCTCGACGGCGGGGCGCCGCAGCACAGAACGGACGGTTATGGCGCGCAGTGCCGGTGGAGGGCCGAGGTGGTAGCTACGCCGCCGAATACTGGATATCAGGAACCCGAGCCCACCCCGGGTGCCAAACACCTCGAAGATCGTCTCGGGAGGAAGTAGGAGGCAGATGACGTCCTCGTGGGCTCGGGCGCCCAGGGAGGGGGGGCGGCCGGAGAGAACCGAGGGATGTCCGAACATCTCCCCTTCATGGAGCAGGTCCACGGTCTTCCCGCCGATGGTCAGCTCGACAGCCCCCTTTCGAACGATGTAGACATGTCGAGCCGGCTCACCCAGCTCGGTCAGGATCTCATCTCCTTCGGGGAAGAACTCGACCAGTGCCGTGGCAGCCACATTCACCAGGACCTGACGGTCCAGGCCGGCAAACGGGGGGTGCTCCGCGAGGAACGCCGGTATCCCGGTAGCTTCGATCTCTTCCAATGGGGGAAGGCTACCGGTTCGCCGCATTCTCAAGAATGCCCTTGTCCGTGCCGATTCTTCCCCGTGAGCCCGGGAGAAACCGTTGCCGCGCGTCGCCCCTCGCGATGGTGGCTCGCCCTCGCCGGGACCTGTGCCGCGCTGACCGCAGCAACGGCGATTGGCGCCATCGTCGTGCAGAGGAACGCAGCCGTACCCATTGGCGAGGGCGAGGTCTTCGTCGCCGATGCACTCGGGGCCGAGGAGATCGTGTCTGCGGTCACCGATCCCGCATCGGCGGTGCGTCAGGCCAGGAACACCCTCGAGATAGAAGCGGTCTCCCTGCTCGACGAGAATGGAACCGTCGTCGCCTCTACTTCCGAGCCTCTCGTCGGTGAGCCGGCCCACAACCAGCTGATCGCATACGGGGCACACGACCACCGATTCATGGCGGTCGCCACGGCCATCGATGAGGACCTCTGGCTCGATGGGGTGGTGCAGTGGCCGGCTGGGAGTGTGCTCTATCAGGTCGTGTCGCCTAGAGCGGACGGCATCGGCTCGATCATGCTCCACTACGACGTCTCCAAGCTGCTGGCGAGGAGGACCCAGCCCGGGGAAATCCAGCCCCATGCGGTCCAGCTCCTCGGGTTGGCGACTCTGTTCGGCGTCTTCGGGGGCGTGATCCTGTTCGGACATTCCCGGGCAGCCCGCCGCTACCGGGAGGTCGAGCTCGAGGCCCAGTTCCTGAGGGCACATTCCCGGGAACTGGAGACGGCCAACGCGGAACTGGACCGCGCCCGTCGCCAGGCAGAGGATGCCCTGGTTTTGGCGGAAGAGAAGATCCGGATTCGCTCCGAGTTCGTGCTGATGATCAATCACGAGTTGAGGACACCGCTGACCAGCGTGGTGACCGGGGCGGAGTTGCTCCGATCCGTCGCTCTGTCCGACTCCGACCGGAGAGTGGTGCTGGACGCGATGGTGGCCGATGGGGCGAGGCTGCAGGAGATCATCGACCAGATCCTCGCCGTGGCGCGAATCGAGAACCGTGGCCTTTCCTATGAACTGGCCGACGTCTCACTGGACGATGTGTGCGCGGCCATGTCGACAGCCCACGCTGCAAGCATCCGGGTCGCCCACCACTTGCCTCATCCCGACGTGATGGTGAAGACCGACGTCAAAGCGCTCAGCCTCGTCGTCGCCTCGCTCGTGGACAACGCACTCACCCACGGTGCCACGTCGGTGTCGGTTGGCTGCTCGACGCAGAGTCAGATCGTCTCCCAATTGGAGGTGGGTGCCCGCCCTCGGGAGTCGGTGTTCATCACGGTGAGCGACGACGGCCCCGGCATCGACCGCCGTTTTCTCCCCAGGATCTTCGAGAAGTTCGAGAAATCGAGCTTCAGCTCCGGCACGGGACTCGGGCTCTATCTGGCCCGGATGATCATCGAGGCCATCGGAGGCTCCCTTTCGGTGCAGACCTCTCCCGCCGGCTCGACCTTCCAGATCTCACTCCCTGCGGTGCACGTACGTCAGGCGGTGGAGGCCCCGGCATGAAAGGCAGACTGTTGGCCCTAGCGCTGCTCTTGGTGACCGCTTGCTCCTCGGCGGCGGCGTCCGAAGCCGATTTCGTCCTCAGCGAAGGAACAGTTGACGGCCCAGGCCGCCTCACGGGCTCGGGAGCATCGACGATCCAGGTCACCAATGTCGGGGAGTACTCCCACACACTCGTGGTGACCGACGAAGAGGGTCAAGTGATGGGAGCCACCGGGTTGGTCGAGCCCGGTCTCGAAGCCACCCTCGCAGTCGACCTCGACCCAGGCACCTATGTGTTCAGCTGCAGGATCGTCGCTCAGGACGACGAGGGGAACCTCGTCGACCACTACGAAGCCGGAATGCACCGCACGGTGATAGTGGAGAGTTGAGGCCACGCGCGACAATCCGGGATCGTGAATAGGTCTCTTCACCAACCGGCCACCGGCATCGGCGCCCCGGTTCGCAGGCTCGAGGATGGGCCACTGGTCACCGGGACGGGACGGTACGTGGCAGACCTGATCGACGAGGACACGCTCCACTGCGTCTTCGTGCGTAGCCCGGTGGCGCATGGCAGCTTCGAGCCTCCCTCGCTCGACGACGCCCTCGGCTCGAAGGGGGTGGTGGCGGTGCACCGGGCAGACACCCTCGGCCTTCCCGTACTGCCCTCCTCGTCGGGCCCGGGCTCTCCGGAAGCAGCCGGTATGGGTCAGCCGCCGTTGGCCGAGGGTCGGGTGCGCTATGTGGGCGAGCCCATCGTCGTGATCGTGGCCCGCACCGCCGCCCAGGCAACCGACGCCGCCGAGCGGATCTGGGTCGACATCGAGCCCCTTCCCGTGGTCGGCGACGTCCGATCTGCACTCGAGGACGAGATCCTCCTCTTTCCCGAAGCAGGGACCAACCTGGTCCACGACGGCACCGTCGGCGACGGGGGGCCCGCGGCTGATCCCGCCCACGAGGCACAGATCGAGGTCGCCATACCTCGTCTGTCACCGGTCACCATCGAGCCTCTCGCCATCCTGGCCACACCAACCGGCGACGACTTGGAAATCTGGTGCGGGCACCAAGCTCCTTCACGTCTGTCGGCCCAACTCGGCGCAACGCTGGGGCTCCTTCCCGGAACCATTCGGGTCCGAATACCGGACGTGGGGGGTGCATTCGGGACCAAGGGCCAGTTCTATCCCGAGTACGCGGTCGTGGCGGCAATCGCCCACAGGCTCGATCGCTCGGCTGCGTGGATCCAGACCCGGCGGGAGCAACTCCTCTCAGGGACCCACGGGCGGGGCCAGCTGGTGAGAGCGCGGGTCGGTGGGGATGCCGACGGGCGGATCCGGAGCGCTCACATCGAGATAATCGCTGATGTCGGCGCATACCCCAGCACCGGATCGAGGGTCCCGCTCTTCACCCAGTACGTCTCTCAGGGCCAGTACGACATCGAGCATCACACGTGTCACGTGCGGATGGCGGTGACCAATCGTGCCCCGACCGGGCCTTATCGCGGAGCCGGCCGGCCCGAAGCGGCGATCGCGATCGAGAGGGCGGTGGATGCCTTCGCCCTTGTGGTTGGACTGAGCCCGGAGGAGGTGCGGCGCAAGAACTACATACCTTCGTCGGCGCTGCCGTTCACCTCATCGACCGGAGCGATCTATGACTCGGGTGACTACCGCGCAGCTCTCGACCTCGCACTCGACGCCGTCGATATCGACCATTGGCGTGCCGAGCAGGACAGAAGGAGGGCAGCCGGAGCCATGCCCCTCGGAATTGGCATCGGATCCTTCATAGAGCGGGCCGGGGGGGCCTTGGGCACGGGGGAATACGGCAAAGTCGAGCTGAGGGAGGATGGATCCATCGTCGTTCGCACCGGCTCGACCGCTGCCGGCCAAGGGCACCGGACGGTCTGGTCCCAGATTGCCTCCGACGTGTTCACTGTGCCGCTCGCCGCCATCGAGTTCCACGCCGGTGACACCAAGGAGGTCGCCGCCAGTGTTGGGAGCTTCGGGAGCAGGTCGGCCCAACTCGGCGGCTCTGCGGTCTTTCGTACGGCGGTCAAGGTGCGTGAGATGGCCAGACGGATCGCGTCCGACATGCTCGAAGCCTCCGAGGCCGACCTGGAGCTGGTCGAGGGCCACTTCAGGGTCGTCGGATCGCCGGGCTCGGATGTCCCCCTGGCGGCGGTTGCCGCTGCTGCATCGAGCCTTGGGATCACACTGGCGGCCGAGGAGATGTTCGATCCGATGGCGCAGACCTTTCCCTACGGGGCATACGTTGCCGTTGTCGAAGTCGACGTCGAGACCGGCGAGGTCAACCTCCTCCGTCTCGTCGCCGTCGACGACTGCGGCAACGTCCTGAACCCGATGGTGGTCGAGGGCCAGTTGGACGGGTCCGTAATGCAAGGGATCGGCGCGGCGCTGCTGGAGGCCGTGGTCTATGACGACGACGGCCAGCCTCTTACCTCGAACCTGATGACCTATCTGATCCCTTCATCCACCCAGCACGTGCCTCTGATGACACGGCGGCTGGCCCACCCGGCTCCATCGAACCCTCTCGGAGCCAAGGGGGCGGGTGAGGCGGGTTGCATCGGCGTCCCACCGGCCATCCTGAACGCGGTTCACGACGCACTCCGCGACCACGGCGTGACATCGCTTGGCTTCCCGCTGACTCCGGGGAGAGTGTGGGAAGCGATCCGCCAGGCGGAGCGCGACCAGTCCGTCTGAACCGGCCAGTATCACGAAGTGGTTCAATCCTGCGGATGGCCCGAAGCCTGACCGAATACGAGGCGCTCAGCTTCGACTGCTACGGCACATTGATCGACTGGGAGACAGGCATCTGGACTGCCCTGCAGCCGTTGCTGGAGGCCGACGAGCGCGGGATCGCCAGATCGGAGGTCCTCGTCGCGTACGGCGAGTTGGAGGCAGAGCAGGAGGCTGCCACTCCTGCGCTTCGCTATCCTGAGGTCCTCGCCCGGGTTCACGCAAGCCTCGCCGCGAGGCTGGGACTGGTGACCACGGAGTCTCTCGACAGCACATTCGGGGAGTCGGTTCGACACTGGCCCGCCTTTCCCGACTCGGCGTCTGCCCTGGCCTCTCTCGGCAGTCGGTACCGCCTGGTGATCCTCTCCAACGTCGACCGGGCGAGCTTCGCTGCCTCCAACGATCGGCTCGGTGTCACCTTCGATGCCATCTATACCGCCGAGGACATCGGCTCCTACAAGCCTGACCCGGCGAACTTCGACTACTTGCTGGCACATCTCGAGGCCGATCTAGGCATTCGCTCCAGCTCGGTCCTTCACGTGGCCCAGAGCCTGTACCACGACCACGCCCCGGCCAAGGCGGCCGGTCTGGACACGGTCTGGATCGACCGGCAGGGACTGTCCGCGGGCGGTGCCTGGGGAGCCACCGTCCGTCTCGACGAGCAACCCGAGCCTGATCATGTCTTCTTCGACATGGCCGGCCTGGCCACCGCCGTCGAGAGTGCCTGAAGTCCGTCCGTTTACGATTCGACCCGTCGATGGCCACAGCGCTGATCCGCCAAGTCCCGAAGTGTTTCGACCGTGCCCTGGTGCGCGAGGGCAGGCCTGCTATCGACGTGGAGCTGGCTCGCCGACAGCACGACGAGTACCGGCGGCGACTGGAAGAAGCCGGGTACACGATCGAGGTGGTCCCGCCCGATGAGAGCCATCCCGACTGTGTGTTCGTCGAGGACACCGCGGTGATCGTCGGCTCGGTGGCGCTGATCACCCGGCCCGGCGCACCGGAGCGAAGGGGCGAGACCGAACCGGTGGCTGCTGCGCTCTCCGGCTTCCCGCTGGTGCGCGTCAACGCGCCCGCGACAATCGATGGAGGGGATGTGCTCACCGCGGGTGACACTCTGTACGTTGGCAGATCGAGCCGAACCAACGACGGCGGGATCGGCCAGCTGCGCGCTGTCGCCTCGGACCAGGGATTTGGTGTGATCGTGGTGGACGTCCATGACACGCTGCACTTGAAGTCGGCGGTTCTCCCTGTCGATGCCGAGACCGTGGTCGTCACCCGAGGCGCCGTCGACGAGGAGAAGCTCGCCGATTTTCGCATCGTCTACGAGTCCGACTCGGAGCCTCACCGATTCAGCGCGTTGCCGTTACGCGATGGCACGGTCCTGGTCACGGCAAGCGCACCGGCAACCGCCGCGAGGGTGGTGGCCTTGGGTCATCGCGTGGTTCCGATCGATGTGTCTCAAATCCAGGCTGCCGATGGCGGGCTCACCTGCATGGCCGTCCTCTTCTGAGTCATGGGATGAGCCATGACGTGATCATCGTCGGTGGAGGCGCCATGGGCTCTTCCACCGCCTATCACCTGCTCCGCACAGATCCCTCGCTGTCGGTCGCCGTGGTCGAGCGGGACAGCAGCTATCGCACCGCCTCCACGGTCCTCTCCGACGGGAACGTCCGGATCCAGTTCAACCTCGAAGAGAACATCCGTATCTCACAGCACGCGCTGGAAGTGCTGGCGACATTCGATGAGGACATGTCCACACCGACGCATCGGCCCGAGGTTGCCGCCCGCCACCAGGGGAATCTCTTCATGGCCGACGAGAGCTGCGAGTTGGCGGCGACGGCGGGGGTCGATCTCCAGCGGGATCTCGGTTGCGATGTGGAGTGGCTGAGCGTCGACGAGATCACCCGGCGCTTCGAGGTGTACCACTCCGAGGGGATCACCGGTGGCACTTTCTCCCAAATGGATGGGTCGGTGGATCCGAGCGCGGTGCTCCGTGGCTATCGCAGCAAGGCGATCGAGCTCGGGGCCGAGTACATCGAGGACGAGGTGCTTGCTCTTCTGGCAGAACACCGGGCCATGACCGGTGTTCGGCTTCGTTCAGGCGACCTCCGGTCCGGCGTTGTGGTCAATGCCGCGGGAGCGTGGTCGGCCGACTTGGCGCGGCCCCTCGGTGCCGACCTGCCGGTTCAGCCGGTCATGCGGACCGTCTACGTCGTCTCCACCACGGTCCCCACCGCCGGCCTGCCGAGCGTGTTCCTCCCGTCCGGGGCCTATGCCCTGCCCGAGAGCGAGGAGACATGGTTGATCGCATGGTCCCGCCCGGAGGACCCGATCGGGTACGACTTCAGCCCCGCCGGACAGCAACGGTTCACCGATCTGATCTGGCCCGAGCTCCACGGGCATCTCCCTGCCTTCGACAGCCTCCAGGTGGAGACCTCATGGGCCGGTCTGTACGCGGTGAACACGCTGGATGGGAATGCCATCCTCGGCGAGTGGCCGGAGATCCGCGGTCTCTACCTGGCCACGGGGTTCTCGGGTCACGGGTTCCAGCAGTGCCCTGCGGTGGGCCGCTACCTATCCGAGCTGATTCTCGGCCTTCCCCCGGCCCTCGACCTGGGTCGCCTCGGGCCGCGGCGCGTCATCGAGGGCCGGCCCCTCCACGAGCACACTGGCCGGCTCATCTGACCGGAGTCGCCGAAGGTCGCCAGCTCGCGCCCTCGGAAACGGGCCGTTGTCCTCTAGTCCTACCCCGGGGGCGGCGCGAGATTCGTCAGAGGAAAGGGAACAAATGAGTCAAGGAGCACCGGTTCCGTCCGCGCTCGTGCCCCCGCCGGCGAGTACGCACCACGAGGAGGCGCCGAGAGCCAGGACCCCACGATGGCTGGCCGTCGGGCTCTGGTCGTTCTTCACCGCGGCGTGGATCGCCCTGGCCATCGTCCTGATCGTCTCCCCGGAGGCGGTCGAGGAATTGTGGACCTGGATCGGTGAGCAGCCGACTCTGATTCAGATCGCGATTTGGATCGCCTTCCTGCCGATGATGGTCGCCATCGCCGTGTGGGAGACGTCTTGGGCCTTGTGGATCCGCCTGGGGGTCCTGGCACTGTGCGTGATCTGGACAACGGTCGGTTTCTATCCGAATCGAATCGCCGCGAAGAACTGAAGCACGGAGAGCCAGATGAGAGCGCTGGTTGCCTATGAGTCCATGTTTGGCAACACCCGGTTGATGGCCGAGGCCATCGCCGGGGGCCTCGCCCGCCACATGGAGGTCGACCTGGCCGAGGTGGGAGGGGCCCGATACCCCGCTACGGGAGTGGATCTGCTCGTTGTCGGAGGGCCGACTCATGCCTTCGGGATGAGCCGGGCCAACACCCGCAAGTCGGCCGCCGACATGATGGTCGGACCGCTCGTGTCGGGAGGCATCGGAATGCGCGAATGGCTCGAGCATCTGGGCTCACCGGCCGAGCCGACAGCCGCCGCAGCGTTCGACACCAGGATCAACAAACCGCGTGTCCCCGGATCGGCTGCTGCTGGAGCTCAGAAGCGGCTGCGCAAGCTCGGCTTCTCGCTTCCGGTCGGGCCGGAGACTTTCTTCGTCGACGCCACGATCGGGCCGGTCCTCGCCGGCGAGTATGAGCGGGCCCATCGCTGGGGAGAAGAGCTCGGGGCGAAGATCGCGGAGAGGGAACTGGTCGCGGTCTGACCCGCTATCTCTCAGCCATTGTGAACGTCCGCGCCACCGCTGGTTTCGATGTTCTGACTGGTCGGCTCACCGAGGATGGTGAGATCCGCCCCACCCGACACCTCGCCCTGGATTTGCTCGGTGATCTCGACCGTGACATTGGCCCCCCCGGAAGCTTCGACGTTGGCGGTCGCCACGATCAGATCGGTCAGGTCGACGTCGGCTCCACCGGAAGCGTTGATGGCGAGAGTCTCGACTTCGCCGACCCCGGTGAGGTCCGATCCGCCGCTCGCCGACACCTCGACGAGGGTGGGTGTGACGACCTCCACGAAGCGACCCGAACCGAAGATGTTGAAGCTGCCGTCTGCGTGGACCTCCAGCTTTGACCCGTCGACGTCGGTGACGATGTGATCGAGGAGGTTGTCGTCAAAGACAACGGCCACCGATGTCTCCGCCCCCGGGTCGACCGTGAGCCGCACGTCGATGCCTCCCGACACCTCGATGCTGTCGAAAGCGCCGACATCTCTGGTCTCGGTGACGATGTTCCCGGAGCCGCTGGGACCGCAGGCGGCGACGAGAACCGCTGACAGCAACACGAGGAGATAGGAGTGACGTCGGCACGAGAGGCGTGATCGAGACATGGACCCACAGGCTATCCCGTTTCCCGATGACAGATCCGATGCGATCATGTATCGTCAAAGGTGCTGGCCGGTCACGTAGGCCGGAAACGGCTGGATCACAAGGCCGGCGGGCGACTCATTTCGGTGAGTACGCCCGGGGAAGCCCCGTAGGCGGAAACGTCGATGGGGCTTCTCTTTTTTTGGGTGGGTCCATCATGCAAGACATAGAATCCGGGCGAGTCGGATCTTGCACTACCTCAAGCAGCCAAAGCCAACACCCGAAGAGGTGACACGCGAGGTCACCGAGACCGTGTCGCGCATAATCGCCGAAGTCGAGCAGGAAGGCACGGAGGCGGTCCGCCGTCACTCCAAACGTCTCGACAACTGGGACCCACCGTCATTCCGGGTCACCGCAGAAGACATCGAACGCGCCTACGTCGCGATGGCGCCGGACGTGGAGAACGGGGCTCGGTTCCTCATCGACCAGGTGACCAACTTCGCCCGGCTGCAGCGGGAGACGCTGGTCGACTTCGAGGCCGAGACCCTTCCCGGTGTCGTGCTCGGACAGCGTCATATCCCGGTCGCCTCGGTGGGCGCCTACTCCCCTGGTGGTCGATACCCGCTGATCGCCTCGGCGGTGATGACCGTGGCCACCGCCAAGGTCGCAGGCGTTTCTCGCGTCGTGGCTGCCGCGCCGCCCAAGGATCAACTGGGGATGCACCGCCCGCAGTTGTGGGCGATGGTGGAATCGGGCGCCGACGAGATCTTCTGTGTCGGCGGGGTACAGGCCCTGGCCGGCATGGCCTTCGGGTTGGAGGGGTCCGAACCTGTGGACATGATCGTCGGACCGGGGAATGCCTACGTGGCCGAGGCGAAGCGACAGTTGTTCGGCAAGGTCGGCATCGACCTGCTCGCCGGGCCGACCGAGATCATGGTCATCGCCGACGAGACCGCCGATCCGTCCATCGTGGCCTGCGATCTCCTCGGACAGGCAGAGCACGGGCCGACCTCCCCGGCCATCCTCGCCACCACCTCCGAGGAATTGGGGAAAGCGACGATCGAGCAAGTGGATTGGTGGCTGGAGCGATGGCCCACTGCCGACGTGGCCGGTGCGGCTTGGAGGGACTTCGGCACCGTGATCCTCTGCGATGACGACGAGGACTTGCGCCGCGTCGCCGACGAGATCGCCCCGGAGCATCTCGAGGTGCAGACCCGGGACCCGGATTGGTTCGTCGACCGGCTGACCAACTACGGAAGCCTGTTCATCGGGACCCACGCCACCGTCGCCTACTCGGACAAGGCAATCGGGACCAACCACACCCTGCCCACCCGTGGAGCGGCCCGGTACACCGGAGGATTGTGGGTTGGCAAGTTCCTCAAGACAGTCACCACCCAACGCTGTGAGCCGGCCGGATCGCTGCTCGTGGCCGAGCCGGCTGCGGTGGTCGCCGACGCCGAGTTGATGGCCGGTCATGCAATCAGCGCACGGCTCCGTCTCAACCCCGAATTCTTCCCCGACGTGCTCCAGGGCTCGGATGACTGACCGGCGGGTGACCCTCGTCACCGGCGCCAGCCAGGGAATCGGGCGGGTGATCGCACAGACCTTCGCCGGAGAGGGCGACGTGCTGGTCCTGGCCGCCCGCAACCTAGAGGGCCTGGACGAAACCGCCTCCCTGGTGGAGGCCGCAGGCGGGGAGCCGCTGGTGGTCGAGACCGACGTCACTTCGGAAGCCTCCGTTCAACAGATGGTCGACACTGCGATAGGGGTGTGTGGGCGGATCGACGTCCTGGTCAACAACAGCGGGGTCGGCGGGCCGAGTGGCAGGCTCTGGGAGATCGACCCGGCCGAATGGCGCTCCACCTTCGAGGTGAACGTCTACGGGGTGTTCCTGGTGTCGAGGGCGGTGTTGCCCGTGATGGTCGGCCAGAAGTCCGGATCGGTGATCATCATCGGCTCGATCAGCGGCAAACGACCGCTGTTCGGGCGCACGGCCTATACCTCGAGCAAGACGGCGTTGATTGGCCTGACCCGAACCCTCGCCCTCGAGGCGGGAGCCGAAGGGGTGCGGGTCAACCTGATCTCCCCTGGGTTCGTGGCCGGCCCCCGGATCGAGTGGGCAATGAGGGCCCAGGCCGAGACCCGGGGGATCCCCGTCGACGATGTCCGCCAGGAGTTCGAAGACCTCGCCGCGCTGGGACGTCTGACCGAGCCCGAGGACGTCGCCCGAACGGCGGTGTTCCTCGCCTCGGCGGCCGCGAGCGGGATCACCGGGGCGGACATCAACGTCAACTCGGGCGTGGTGATGTACTGACGGCGTCAGGCCGACGCGCTGGCCGGGTGCATCTCCTCGAACCGGCCGAGTATCTCTGCCTGTTGGGTGGCCACCTTTGGATCGGCTGCCCGTCTGGGATGAGGCAGGTCGATGGTGATGTCGTCGAAGATCCGTCCGCCTGGGGCGAGGACGATTATCCGATCTGACAACTGCACCGCCTCCACCACGTCATGGGTGACGAAGAGCACGGTCTTCCTGGTAGCTGTCCACAACTCCTGGAGGTGGTCGCGCAGTGACCTGGCCGTGATGGCGTCGAGATGGCTGAACGGCTCGTCCATGAGCAGGAGATCTGGCTCGACGGAGAAGGCGCGGGCGATCCCGACCCTCTGCTGCATCCCACCCGAGAGCTGCCCCGGGAACATGTCGTGGGTGTGGCTCAAACCCACCATCTCCAAATAGCGGGCGGCCTTGTCGGTCCCGTCGTCGTCGCGCACATACAGCATGTTGTCCAGCACTGTGCGCCAGGGAAGGAGCCGGGCGTCCTGGAAGACGTATCCGAGACGGGCCGGCCGGCCGGCTTCGGTGACCGCAACCGTCCCGCTGGTCGGTGTCTCCACCCCGGAGAGGATGTTGAGCAACGTGCTCTTGCCGCAACCCGAGGGGCCCACGATCGAGACGAACACGTTGCCGTCGATCTCGAAGGAGATGTCACCGATCGCGGTCACCGGATCTCCCCCCTTCAATGGTGGAGGGAAGATCTTGGTCAGTCGTTGAATATCAACCCGGGCCATGTCATGCACCTACCTGCTCTATCTCGGCGAGTTCCATATCGACCTCGATCGGGTCCCTCCAGCGAAAAGCGCGTGCCTGCAAGCGGTTCAACACCACCCGATCGAGCACCACGATGAAGATGATGAAGACGATGACCCACCCGAGGAAGCCTCGATAGCGGTTGGCATCGAACCAGTAGCGGGTACGGAACCCGACCCCGGCCTGACCGCTGAACCACTCAGAGAGGAGGACCGCGTTCCAGCCCACGATGATGGCGAACCTGAGCCCGGCGAAGATGTACCCGGCCACCGCAGGGAGTATGAGGTGGCGGAACTGCTTCCACCGGCCGACCTCGAAGGCGTTCGACATGTTCTTCAACTCCGGGGTGATGGCTCGGGCCCCGTGAGCCACGTTGATGGCGACAAAGGGAAAAGCGACGAATGCCACCGTCAGCACGGGAGCCCGCCACGAGATCCCGAACCACATCGTGGTGAGGAACGCCCACACGAATGCAGGCATCGTCAGCAGGACCAGCACGGTGTCGTTGAGCAGAGAGCGGGCAAGACCCGACGACCCGATGGCGACCCCGACCAGCAGCCCGCCGACGAAACCAATGAGCAGGCCCAAGGAGAACCAACGGAGGGTGACGGCGAAGTGCTCCCAGAACTCGCCGGTAATGATCCCGCCATGCGACCCCCCGGTTATCTCCGTGTACAGGAACTGGGTGACATCGACCGGGCCGGGAACCCTGGGTGCGATCAAGGTCAAGAGCTGCCATAGCGCCACAAAGACGACGATGGCCGTGACTTGCGCGCCAATCGGGCTGGTCAGCCAGGTCCGGATTCGCCCTGGCGCAGGTGGGGCTTCGGGGAATGCCACCGGCGCGGCAGTCATTGGTGTTGCTCCCACTGCCGCCACCGGAAGAGGCGGCGCTCGATCCTGACCAGGACGAACCTCTCGAGGAGCAACATGAAACCAACGAACAGAAGCACCCATGCGATGACCGCGGGCATGTTGAACAGCTGGTAGTTCCGGCGGATCTGAAAGCCGATCCCCTTGGAGGCTCCAAAGACCTCAGTGAGGGTGCCCACCTTCCAGGCGAGTGAGAAGGAGAGACGCACCCCGGCGAAGATGAACGGGAGAACCGAAGGGACGGTCACGTGCCGGAACACCTGGCTCTCGGAGCGACCGTAGGCGATGCTCATGTCGATCAGCCGTCTGTCGACGCCACGCACCCCTTCTGCCACGTTGATGGCGACATAGGGCATTGCAATCAGGCCCACCACCGCAACCGGTCCCCAGAACGAGATGCCGAAGACCACGAAGGCCATCACCGCATAGGTGAGACCCGGGATCGACCCGGCCACGACCACCGGCGCCTGGAGGAAGTTCCCCCAGTACTTGGAACGGCCCATCACAAACCCGAGCGGGGTCCCGATCAGGACTGCGGCGAAGAAGCCTGTCAGCACCCGGATGACACTGGCCCAGAACTGGGTCCAGAAGTCGCCCTCGAAGATCGTGCGCATCTCCTCGACCACCCTCGGGGGAGAGGGGAGGCGCGCCTCCGAGTCGAGCAGGGCCGATAGCGCCCACCAGACGCCGAGAAAGAAGAGCCAGCCCAGCACCACGGCCAGGTACCGCCGCCGGCGGGAGCCGGCGGCGGTACGCAGGACGTTCGCCTGGTCTTGTCCTTCTGAGACGGCCTCGGCGACGCTCGTCATGGTCAGGGCGTCAGGATCTCAAACCGAGGGTTCTCCTCGTCCTCTTCCATGAACCCGTTCTCCCGCATGATGTCGAAGAGCGGAAGCTCGGCATCGAGCCATTCCTGATCGAGATAGACCGAGGTCACGAACCAGTCGTGCTCCGACAGCCAATCCTGCATGAAGGCGACCTGCTCGTCACCTTCCACCGCGAAATGCTGCGGGTAGCTGGCGATGATCTCGGCCTTGTTGGCCTGCCACTCGTCGATCCCCCGCTGCCACAGGCTCATGAAGAAGGCGATCTCGTCCGGATGCTCGTCGTACCACTCTTCGTTGGCCAGGAAGACGTTGATCATCGGGCCCTCGTGACCGGGGTTCCCCGCGATCTCGGCGCCGTACAGCTCGGCAGACGTCCTGCCGTCGTAGAGGACGCGTAGCTCCTCATTGATCAACTCGTTGACCGCGAAGTCGGGAAGCACCAGACCCGCGGCTGTCTCCTCCGCCGCCGTTGCAGGGCCGGTGTTGGTGATGTCCACCTGGGTCAGCTCGAAATCGCCGCCGCCGGTGCGGAAGTCGAGACCGTGCACCTCCGAGGCGATGACCCCCCAGATCAGAGTCGAGGACACCGAGTCCCACACCGCCAGAGATTGGCCGGTGAGATCTTCCAGACTCTGACTGGTCGTGTCCGATGCGGGAACGGCGAGCACAGAACGGTCGATGTTGTACTTGCCGAACACCACCGAAGTCGTCCCGGCTTGCTTGTCCAGGGTCGGCACCTCGAAGTCCCCGACCGAGACGATGTCGGCGAAGCCGCCGGCATAGATCCCGAACTCGTCCCAGGTCACCTGAGCGAGGATGCAAATCCCCGACTCCTGTTCCATCTCGTCCTTGATCCCGCTGTCGTTCAAGTAATCCCAAACCGGGTCCGGGGCAAATGTGAAGCGAATGACCGAGTTGCAGCCATCACCTCCCTCACCACCGCCTTCGGTGTCTTCGGTGGCGCCATCGTCACCGCAAGCGGCAACGATGAGGGCCAAGGCCATCAAGGCTGCCAGCAGCCCTTTCCTTTTCATCTTCTCCTCCTGTTTGTCACCGGGCATCGGCCCGAGTGTCCTTGTGTCGCGGTTCCCGGCCCTCGCCGGCCAGGTACCTGAGCATCTGCTCGTATGAAGCCGAGATGTGTGCCGTGATCAGCGCCTCGATTCGCGTCGGGTGGCCCTGACGCGCCGCCTCGAGGATCATCCGGTGCTCGCTATCCACCACGTCCTGGCTGAGCTCGATGTGGACCGCGGTGTAACGGTCGGTTTGGCGGCGCACCGACCGCACGATGTCGAGGGAACGCTGCCGATTCGCGGCGGAGTACAGAGTCTCATGAAACCGGTTGTTCAGCGGGAGCCAAGGTTGCTTGTCGGTGGTAGATGCCATCCGCTCCAACAACTCCTCCATGTCGGTGAAGTGGCGCTGGGTGAGGTTGGGGATGGCAAGCCGGCCGAGCCGTGGCTCGAGTGAGATTCGGATCTCATACAGCTCCTGGAGATCCTCCATCGACAGAGAAGCGACCACCGCCGTGGTGTTGTCCCGGACCTTGACCAATCCCTCCGCGGCCAGGGACCGGAGAGCGTCTCGCACCGGGATCCGGCTCATCCCCAACTCGGTGGCGAGCTGATGCTGGCTCAACTTCGCACCCGGCCCCAGGTCACCGGTGAGGATTCGCTCGCGGATGGTCGACGTGGCTTTCTGACCTGCTGTCGTGGTCGCACCCGCCGTGTTCACCCGCCCGACTCCTTCGCTGGGTGGTATACCCGACGCCGGATCCTATACAATGCGTGATGTCGATGCCGCCGATATCGGCAGAGGATCCATGGAGAATCCAGGCATTCACGACGGTTCGATCCCACATCGGCGCTCAGGCTCGTATACGAACGCCGCCGGCGGCGGCGTCCGGCCAAGAACCGTCCTGGCATAATCCGAGCATGAGGGACATCCCGGGCGAACCGCTCCCCGTCGGTGCCACGGCCCCGCGTTTCAGATTGCGGAGGACTTTCGAGGAGACGGTGGACCTCGCTGACCTCCTGGAGGGCGGCCCGGTGGTAGTGGTCTTCTACGTCTTTGACTTCGGTGATATATGAAGTCACGAGCTGTCCCAGTTCGGGGCAAGGATCGGTCACATCCGCGACCTCGGTGTCGAGTTGGTGGCGATCGCGGTGACCCCGACCTTCGCCCAGATGGCCTTCGCCGCCAAGCTGGGCATCGACTTCCCTCTGCTCAGCGACTGGGAAGGTACGACTTGTGCCTCCTACGGGGTTCGTTACGAGTCCTGGAAGGGGCACAAGGGTCTGGCGAAGCGCTCGGTGTTCGTCATCGACCGCGACGGAATCATCACGTATCGCTGGTATCAAGACGACGCCCTGATCCTGCCTGACTTCGAGGAGCTCATGGCGGCGATCATGCAGGTAGGAACGGAGAACGGGTGATGCGAGCGTTGATCAACCAGGGTCAGGGTGGCATGACGGTCGAGTTCGCCGATGTGCCGGAGCCCAGTCCAGCCCCGTCGGAGGCGGTCATCGAAGTTGCTGCCTTCGCCGTCAACAGGGGCGAGCTTCGTCTCCTCGCCGCCCGCCCCCATGGCTGGCGTCCCGGCCAGGATGTGGCAGGTGTCGTGGTCCAACCTGCTCGTGACGGATCGGGGCCGGAGGAGGGAGCGCGGGTCGTGGCCTGGCCGGAGCAGGCGGGCTGGGCGCAACGGGTGGCGGTGCCGACGACGCATCTGGCCACCCTCGCCGCCGACGTCACCCTGCAGCAAGGCGCCACCCTTCCCATCGCGGGAGTGACCGCCCTCCGACTGCTCCGTCTCGGCGGGGACTTGACCGGACGCCGGGTGTTGATCACGGGGGCAGCAGGCGGTGTTGGGAGGTTCGCCGTCGAGTTGGCAGCACAGGCCGGGGCCGTCGTCACCGGCGTTGCGGCCGACGAGTCTCGTGCCGAGGGGTTGACCGAACTGGGCGCCGGGACAGTCGTCCACCAGCCCGACGACCTGGAAGGCCCGTTCGACCTCATCCTCGAAGCAGCGGGTGGGCCCTCTTTGGAGGCAGCCGTGCGCCTGGTCGCTCCCGGTGGAGACATCCTGGTCTACGGCAACTCGTCCAACACCCCGGCGCAGATCTCCTTCGGGGACTTCCGCGGTCATGCCCTGGCCCGGATCACCGCCTTCTTCGTCTATGAGAGCGGCGAGCCGCCAATGTTCGGGGAGGACCTCCAGCTGCTCGCCGACATGATCTCCGCCGGAAAACTCCATCCCCAGGTCGGCCTGGAGACGAACTGGGCCGAGGCCAATATGGCCTTCGAGTTGCTGGCAGGGCGCCGTGTCAACGGCAAGGCGGTGCTACTGGTCGACTGACCGATCAAGGCTCGTGTCACAGACCCGTCTCGGTATGGTGACCGGTGATGGGCAGACGGGATCCGACGGCAGTATGAGTCTTTCCGTGGTGGCGATGACGATCTTGTTGGCCGTGTTGCCCCCCGGCGGGACCTTCATAGACGACGACGGCAGCGTCCACGAGGGAGGCATCGAGGCGATCGCCGAAGCCGGGATCACCACCGGCTGCAACCCCCCGACGAACAACCGGTATTGCCCGGGTCAGATCGTCACCCGCGGGCAGATGGCGGCGTTCATCGCCCGAGCCCGTTCACTCCCCCCGACGATCGAGGACTCCTTCAGCGACGACAAGGGCCACGTGTTCGAGGGTGCCATCAACCGGATCGCCGATGCCGGGATCACCATGGGCTGCAACCCGCCGGTCAACGATCGATTCTGCCCCGATCGATTGATGACCAGGGGGGAGATGGCCGCGATGCTGGCCCGCGCTTCTGGATACCCGGGCGCGGCGGACGATCGCTTCATCGACGACGACAACCACGTCTTCGAGGATGCGATCAACCGGATCGCGGCCGCGGGTATCACGTTGGGCTGCAACCCGCCGGCCAATGACCGGTTCTGCCCTGACCAGGGCATCACCAGAGACCAGATGGCCACCTTCCTCACCCGTTCCCTGCGACTGACCGCCAACCGGCCGCCGCCGCGCCCCAACCCTGTCGTGGCCGTCGTGCCCCGGGAGGAATGGGGTGCCCGGGCCGCCCAGACGAGCCGGATGGTCCCGCACACCATCAGCAGGCTCACCGTGCACCATGCCGGATCTCAGAGCGGGACGACCGGCCCCGCACAGATTCGGGGGTGGCAGAACTGGCACATGAGCGGGCAGGGCTGGGCCGACCTCGCCTATCACGTGATCATCGGGATCGACGGCACGGTCTACGAGGGGCGCGATCCGGCCTATCGCGGCGATACAGGGACGACGTATGACACCACCGGCCACTTCCTGGTCGTGGTCGAGGGCAACTTCGACGTGGACAGACCGACGGCGGCCCAGCTGGAATCCCTGACTGCCGTGCTTGCTTGGGCAGCGGAACACTACGGCGTGCCGGCATCTGCCATCGCAGGGCATGGCGACTACGCCGCCACCGCCTGTCCCGGGGCGAACCTGGAGGGACGGATCCGCTCGGGAGAGCTGGAGACTGCCGTGCAGAAACTGATCGACACAGGCGGGGTCGAGCTCTTCTGGCCCTGACCCGACGGAGTGTCTTCGGGGGTCAACCGTCCCGAGCCGGGCGAGACTCGGGTCGGAAGTAGAAGTAGAGCGGTATCAAACCGATCACGGCAAGCACGATGAAAAGCACCATGCCCTCGGTTGAGGCATGGGGGGATGTGGGATCGGCGGAGTGCCCCATCGATTGATCCACCGCGACGCCAATCGACTCGAGAAACCCGTAAACCAGCCAGGCGCCGACCAGCACATAGCCCCACGGCCTTCTCCGCCACAGCCACCAGGCGGCGAGTGCCGCCATGGGCAGCCAGAACGCCAGATCCTGAATCCACACCGGGTTGGTAGCAACGCCGGTGCCTTCGAGGACCGACCCTGGGTCCTGATCCAGGAGGGCCGGAACGATGGCTCTCATCCACACCAGGACGTTCAGCGCCACCACAACCCAGGCGTACACAGCAAGGCCGCGATTCGGGAGACGGGTAAGACGGTTCGATGTCTCGCCCGGGCGGGTGGCGATCACCAGGCTCCCCAACGTGAAGAGAGCCAGGGAGAACGTGCCCACGTACATCAGGAACAGACGGTTGAACGGGGTGCCGAACAAGAGCATGAAACCGTTGTACGTCAAGTAGACGACGGTGCCCAACCAGACCAGGTGGGAACGCCACGAGCCCCTCGCCGCGAGCAACGCCGAGACAAGGAGCATGGGGACGCCCAGCACCAGCATCATCAACGACGTACCCCGGCCATTGGCGTTGGTCACCGCAGGACCGGTGAGTATGTCAGGCACGAAGAAGGTCAATGAAGCGGAGACCGCGGCGATCAAGCCGAGGATGGCGGTGAGCCAAACCACATGAGCGGGATATGGAGCCCCTCGAGAGCCGACATCAACAGGGGCCCGGTCCAGAGAGACGGACACTTCGAGCACACTTTCCACCGGGAACGAACCGGTAAGTCGACTCTCGCCCGAAACGAAGCGAGGAAGCTAGGGTCGAAAGTCCCCGCCTCGGGGACCACAAGATTCGAACCGGATGGCTAGATATTGGGGCCCGACTTGACCACCGACTCGTCCACACCATCGGAGTGCATGGCGAAGTTCTCGGCGAACATCAAGGCCAGGGCGGCGGCCTGCCGGTCGAACTCCTCCGGGTCGGCCCAGGTGTCCCGGGGAATCAGGAGCGAGGACGGCACCCCCGGCACCGTGGTGGGCACCAGCAGCCCGAAGACGGGGTCCTCGACGTACTCCACGTCGTCGAGGTCGCCGACAAGGGCGGCATTGAGCATTGCGCGTGTGTGCGGGATCCGGATCCGGGTCCCCACGCCGTGTGGTCCGCCGGTCCAGCCGGTGTTGATCATCCAGACCCGGCAGTCGTACTGGTCGATCTTCCCGGCGAGGACGTTGGCGTAGTACGAAGGCGGAAGAGGGAGGAACGGGGCCCCGAAGCAGGCGGAGAAGGTGGCCGAGGGCTCGGTTACCCCGCGCTCGGTGCCGGCGAGCTTGGCGGTGTATCCGCTGATGAAGTAGTACATCGCCTGCTCACTGCTCAGTCGCGAGATGGGCGGGAGCACGCCGAAGGCATCCGCCGACAGGTAGACGATGTCCTTTGGGTGAGGCCCGGTCATACTAGGCTCGGCGTTGGGGAGATGCGCCAGTGGATAGGAGCAGCGGGTGTTCTCCGTCTTGGAGGCATCGGTGTAGATCGGGAAGCGGGTCTCCGGGCTGAGAACGACGTTCTCCAGGATCGTCTCGAACTGCCCGGCCGCCTCGTAGATCAGTGGTTCGTCCTCAGGCGACAGGTTGATCGTCTTGGCGTAGGAGCCGCCCTCGATGTTGAAGATGCCATCGACACCCCACCCGATCTCGTCATCACCCACCATGAGGCGGGCCGGATCGGTGGCGAGAGTCGTCTTGCCCGTCCCGGAGAGACCGAAGATAACCGCCGAGTCACCGCCGTCCGGCGCCACGCTGGCGGAGGCGTGCATCGAGAGGACGTCACGCTTCGGGAGCAGGTAGTTCATCACCGAGAACACCGACTTCTTCATCTCCCCGGCATAGGTCGTGCCGCCGATCAGCAACACCTCGTGGTCGAAGCTGATGCAGATGAAGACCTCGCTCCTGGTCCCGTCACGCTCGGGATCTGCCTGGAAGCTGGGTGCGTGCACGATGGTGAAATCGGGCACGAACGGCTCGATCTCATCGGAGACGTCGAACTTGCGGCGCAGGATGAACATGTTGCGGCAGAACAGGGAGTGCCAGGGGCTCTCGGTGATCGCCCGGACCGACAGCCGGTTCTTCGGGTCGGCCCCGGCGTACAGGTCCTGCACGTAAAGATCCCGCCCGCCGAGGTGCTCACAGACCCGCCGGTAGAGGGCGTCGTACACCTCCGGCTCCATCGGATGGTTGACCTCGCCCCACCAGATGTCTGCCTCGGTGCTTGCCTCCCGCACGACGAATTTGTCCCTGGGGCTGCGGCCGGTATAGGGAACGGTGTCGACGACCAGGGCGCCCCGGTGGGCCAGCTCTCCCTCACCGCGACGAAGGGTGTGCTCGTAGAGCTCAGGTGTCGGCAGATCCCAATAGAGATTTCGGGTCGGGGTGATCCCATGTGTTGTCAGTGATCGCAATCGGCCCTCCGAGGACGCAGCCGGTCAGGCTAGATCGTGCGGTTTCGCTCCGGTCTCACCGTAGACGAGACCGGGCGAATCAGCGTTCGCGGGGTGCGCCGGTCACTTCTTGGGCGTCTTCACCGAGCCGCACCTGAGACCGGTCATCGATGATCGACATCATCATCACACTCCTGCTCCTTGCGGCCGGGATCGCCTGCAGCGAGCTCCGTAGGCACCGCGTTCGAGGGGAACTGCAACGGAGCCAGGGATTCCTCGACAAGCGTCAGGTGGGACGCTCGTAGAACAGGCTCAGTGGATCCGGCAGATAAGGGCCGAATGGAGGGATCCGCTGAAATCCCATCCCCTCGTAGAGACGAATCGCCTCGAGTTGATGGATGCCCGTCTCGAGACGAAGCAGGCAGACACCCTGCTCCCGGGCGTGCTCCGCAAGCCGGTCGATCAAAAGACGTCCCAACCCCCGGCCACGGAAGGGCGGGCGCACATACATCCGCTTCAACTCCCCGTACTCGGATCCACAGACCTGGATGGCGCCACAACCGGCCGGGTGCCCGTCGTGTCTCACCAAGAAGAAGTCGACGCGCTCGGAAATCAGCTTGTCCACGCTGTAGCCGTGCCGGCTCTCCTCCGGGTAGAGAAGCTCGAGCTCGGCATCGAGCTCGGTGATGATCTCACGCGCCACCGGCGAATCGGGACGCTCTGGTTCGATCGAGGTGGCCATGACCGCGGCAGGGTAGGTATTTCAGGGCCCGGTGCCACAGGCCATACCTGGGGAAATGCTCCCGTGCCCCCCTTGCCCGACATCTGCTTCGCGCCAGGGACCTGGCCGACGCTCACTACGCCGAGCCCATGACCGTGGCCGACAGCGATCTCGAGGGTAAGGGAGCGGTCGGCACCGTATTTCTCACCGTGGAGGACTGCTAGGCCCCATACGAGGACCTGCCTGCGCGGGGTGTTCGATTGGTCGACAGGTCAGAGGCACGCCCGTACAGGATCAATGCCTGTTCCGTGATCCGTCGGGCAACCATCTGAGGCTGCCCAGCTGGCGGAGATCCCGGTCCGCTGAGCCTGCCAGACTCGTCGCGTCGTGCACGAGTTGTTTGGCTATGACGAAGCAGTCATCGAGCGCTTCCCGACGATTCGGGCCGGCCTGGTCCATGCAGACGGATTGGCCAACGGCCCGAGCCCGTCGGGATTGCTCGATGAGTACGAGAACGAGCAGAGGGCTGTCCTCGACAGGATGGCGGCGACGCCCATCGCGGAGATCCCGTCGGTGAGCGCATGGCGCCGGGTCTTCACTCGGTTCGGGGTCAAACCTACCCAGTACCGGGCCGCGGTCGAGTCCCTGTTGCGCCGACTCGACAAACAAGGGGAGATTCCCACCATCAATACCCTCGTCGACCTCGGGAACCTGGTGTCGATCCGATACGCGATGCCGGTTGCTGTGTTCGATCGAGCAGGCCTGGCAGGAGCGATCACGGTCCGATTTGCTTCGGGCGAGGAGGAGTTCACTGACCTCGGCTCATCCGAGGCCAACCATCCCGATCCGGGCGAGATAGTCTTCGTGGATTCGGACGGCGTGGTCGCGGCTCGTCGCTGGTGTTGGCGGCAGAGCGCCGACAGCGCCTCCGGTCCGAACACGGTGGAGGCACTGTTCGTGATCGAAGGGCACCACGACCGAGCCGAGGATGACCTGGAGAGGGCGGTCGCGGACGTCCTGCTGCTGCTCGACTCCTACCAACCAGGCAGTGGAGCCGAACCCCACCGTTTGTCAGACGCTATTCCCGGGGTCTGATGCGCGGGATCACGGACGCGGGGTGAGCACGGCGATGGGAATCACCCTCCCTGATTTTTCCGCGTATTTGTCGAAAAAGGGGGCGCGGGTCAAGACGACGTCCTGCCATAGCTCGTCGCGTTCGTCACTCCCGGCGATACGAGCATCGACGTCCCGCTGCTGCTCACCGATCTGGACTCGGGCCCGGCCGGCTGCCTGGAGGTTGTGTATCCACTGCGGGTTGTCCTTGACGCCCCCGGCCGAAGCGGTGAGCAGGTAGCCGTTGTCGTGCTCGAAGAAGGCGATCGGGACCGATCGCGGGATCCCCGTCTTTCGACCGGGCACGGTCAGGATCAGGACCGGGATACCTTTTGCGCTCCCACCAACCCGGCCGTTGCTTCGACGGTACAGCCATGACGCAGCCTTGTTGCCCACTGCGATTGCCTTGTTTGCGACCGGATTCATCCTGACTCCTCAATATGATGAAGCAACCTGTCTATCAGGTTACCTTATTAATTAGGAAGTGACGATGGCGCAGGACTCCAAGAGCGTGCCGCTCAACACCATCTCGTTGTTGGGTCAGGCGTACAGCCTTCTCGGCTTCCAGATCGTCGACGGGGTGGTGGGCGCGGGATTCCCGCAGAAACCCAAGCACTCGGCGGTGTTCGCCCAGATCGATCCAGATGGCTCCCGGCTCACCGATCTCGCGCACCGCGCCCACATCACCCCGCAGGCAATGGGCGAACTGGTCGACGAGCTCGAGGAGCTCGGCTATGTCACCCGTCTGCCCCACCCCGAGGACCGACGGGCCAAGCTCATCGTCCTTACCGCGAGTGGGCGCGCCGCGGTCGAAGCGGGGCGAGAGACCATCGACGGACTGGAGGGGAGAATCACCAAGATCCTCGGAGTCGAAGGGCACGAGACACTGCGCAACCTGTTATCCAAACTGGTGACTCAGGGCTGACCCACCGCCGGGCAAGTCAAATGACCCGGGACGCGCCGGGCAGTCGCACAACCAGTGACCCGAGGGCGTACGAGGCGGCTACACCGAGCACGCTCACCAACAGGTACTCGGCCTCGGGTGGCCAGGGCACGAAACGACTGGCCAACACCAATCCAACCAGGACGAGCTGGTGGAACAGGAAAGCGGCGAAGGCAGCCCTGCTCATCTCCTTGCGGATCCGTCCCTGATCGGTGAAACGGCGCCGAAACAGGTCGACCAGCCAGAAGGGCATCGACACCACCAGGACAGCCTCGATGGCGGAGAACAGGAGCGACTCCCATGTGGCGCCGCCGAAGAGCCGCTCGGGGTCGAGCCCGAGAAGAGCGATCCCGACCAGTGCGAGGACGCCGGCCACCACTCCGGCCCAGGCTGCCCGCCGGGTGACCTTGGCGATGCGGGGCGTGATCGGGGCGAGCCAGCGCCGCTCGGCGGCGAGGACGCCGAGGGTAAAGCCGGCGATCCATCCGGGCGCCTGCCCCACGGAGAGACGCCAGACTTCCACTCCGAGGGGAACCGCCAGCCTTATCGAGAAGGTGACCGCCGTCACCAGGAGAGCTGCAACAACGAGATGCCACACACCGAGAGACCTCGGTGCAGAGCCACGCCGGGGTGCGAGCTTTCTGGTCAGGGCATAGACCAAGGAGAAGATGAGGAGGACCCCGAGGAACCAGGTCGGCCCGGGGGCGGGGGGCCACCAAATGTCGACGGTGAAGGCCCAGAACCCTCCAGTCGATCCGGCGTTGTCCGGATCCGCATACTCGATCACCGGGCTCATCGCCACGATGAAGACCAGCATCGGGATGCCGAGGCGGAAGACGCGGTCGATCAGGAACCTGCGCGTGCCCTTCCGATCCAGCGACGGGGCGGTGTACATCCCGGCGATGAAGAAGAAGAGCGCCATCCCGAACATCGCGGCGATGAGGAACATCGAGATGATGCTGAACCACGGCTCGCCGAGGTGGGGCTCCTCGAACACCCACTCTCCGATCCCGGTCCAGGCGATCGTGGTGTGGCCGACGATCACCCCCGCGACCAGCGCAACCTTCAGGTTGTCGATGGAGCGGTCCCGGGGCCGCTCCATCGTGGCGGCGACGGGTGCGGTCATCGGCCCGGTCAGGGTTTTCTCCATCCTGGCCTCCCGAATACCTTCTGGCCCGGGCGGACGCCAGGGTCTTCTGTCCCTTTTGGGCGTGAGCCCGGTAACGATCCCGTGGCGGAACGGGGCGACGATCTGGGGATGGTCGCGTGATGTTCGGCCCTGTCGTGCCGCAGGAAGTCCGAGACACCGACATGATGGCCCCGCGACTCGAGTGTTCGGAGATTTCGTCGGGCCCAGCCCTTACGATCGTCCGATGACCGATCTCGAAGTGGATGTGATCCGGAGCAAGCGACGGAAGCGGACCGCCCAGGCATATCTCGCCGACGGGAGGCTACGGGTGTTGGTCCCCGACGGTCTCGCCCCGAATGAGGAGTCCAGACTCATCGAGACCATGGTCGCCCGGGTCACTCGCAAGATTTCGTCGACGGAGGTAGACCTCGAACGACGGGCGGGCGAACTGGCGAGGAGATATGGACTGCCCCGGCCCGCCAGCATCGATTGGTCCGATCGCCAGGGACGACGGTGGGGCTCATGCTCACCAGCGGAGGGTCGGATCCGCATCTCCAACCGGCTGGCCACCATGCCGGGCTGGGTGCTCGATTCGGTCCTGGTGCATGAGCTGGCCCACTTGGTCGAGGACAACCACGGGCCCGGCTTCGAGGCTCTGGCCGGACGCTACGAGCTCGCCGAACGGGCCAAGGGGTATCTGATGGCCAAGGGCGAAGAGCGCTCCCTGTCATAGGGCTGATCAGGGTTCAGACCCTCCAGCAGGGACCAGTTGCCAGGGGCGATCACGGCCTCGTGACCAACCGGTGACCGCCGTCCTGGTGCCCTGAGTGATCTTCCAGGGGTGTCGCACTGTGAGGGGTGATCCAGTCGGAGGCTGGATAGAACCCCCGGCCGCCCCCATTCCCCCAATCGGACCGGGGGTCCTATCACAACAGAGATGGAAGGTAATAGGCCTGCGAGCCCGCATCTGCAGAAACGACTGGGTCTACCGACCCTTTCCCGGCAGGACGCGTGAGCACATCGTTGACAGCACCCCGATCTCCGCCGATTCGGGTATCACCCGGGCAGCACTTCAAGCCTCTCAACTGCGGATTACCTTGCGCGCCCGGGGGTCGTGCGCAAGGGTCAGCGGCGCAAACGAGAAGCAAGAGAGGCCCGAGGGGCCGTAGGGGAAGGTGAACGGATGGGCAGCTACGTGCTGGGTTTCGAGGAGATCGACCAGACGCAGGTCGCGGTCGTTGGCGGCAAGGGCGCGCACCTGGCCGAGCTTTCGCGGATCGAAGGCATCCGCGTGCCGGCTGGCTTTTGCGTGACGACGGACGCCTTCCGGCGGATCATGGCGGAAGCGCCGTCGATTGACGATCGGCTCGATCAGCTGTCTCGCCTGAACCCGGACGACCGGGAGACGATCCCCACGCTCAGCGCGGAGATCCGCCGGACCATCGAAGGTATTGCCATCCCAGAAGATCTGGCGGCGGCGATCACCCGCTCACTCGCCCGGCTCGGCGAGCAAGCCGCCTACGCCGTCCGATCTAGCGCGACGGCGGAGGACTTGCCGGCAGCCTCCTTCGCAGGCCAGCAGGACACGTACCTGAACGTGGTGGGGCCGGCAGCGATCCTCCAGCACGTCAGCCGGTGCTGGGCCTCGCTGTTCACCGAGCGGGCTGTGACCTACCGCCTGCGGAACGGCTTCGACCACCGGAAGGTCCATATGGCCGTGGTCGTGCAGCAGATGGTCTTCCCGCAGGCGGCCGGAGTCCTCTTCACGGCCGACCCCCTCACGTCCAACCGGAAGGTCGCCTCCGTGGAGGCCAGCTTCGGCCTCGGCGAGGCCCTGGTCTCCGGCCTGGTGAACGCCGACGTCTACAAAGTGCGCGACGGAGAAATCGTCGCCAAGACGGTCGCCACCAAGCAGCGTGCCATCCAAGCCTCGCCGGCAGGCGGGACTCAGGAACAGGCGATCGAGCCGGAGCGGCAGGAGCAGGAGGCATTGACGGATGCGCAGGTGGTGCGGCTCGCGCAGCTGGGCCGGCGTATCGAAGCGCACTTCGGCCGCCCCCAGGATATCGAATGGTGCCTGGTCGACGGCCGGTTCCAGATCGTCCAGAGCCGGCCGATCACCACGCTGTTCCCCATCCCCACCGCCGGCGACCAAGAGAATCACGTCTACGTCTCTGTCGGTCATGGGCAGATGATGACCGACGCCATGAAGCCCCTTGGGCTCTCCATGTGGCAGCTGACGGCCCTCGCCCCGATGTATGAGGCGGGTGGGAGGTTGTTCGTCGACGTCACCCGGGGCCTGGCGTCGCCGGCGAGCCGCGCTGGCCTCCTCGAGGTGCTGGGGAAGGGCGACCCGCTGATCCGGGACGCGCTGGAGACCATCCTCGACCGCGGCGACTTCATCCCGTCGCTCCCGGACCAGGGTCCAGCAGGGCCGCACGCTGGCGGTGCGTCCGCCCCCATCGAGGCCGATCCGGCCATCGTCACCGAGCTGGTCGAACGCAGCCAGGCGTCCATCGCCACCTTGCAGCGCGACATCCGGACGAAATCCGGGCCGGCACGGTTCGACTTCCTCTTGGCGGCATTCAAGGAGCACAAGCGGGTCCTGGGCGATCCGCGGAGCATGCAGGTGATCATGGCGGGGATGGAGGCCACGTGGTGGCTCAACGAGCAGCTGGAAACGTGGCTGGGCGAGAAGAACGCGGCCGACACGCTCACGCTGTCCGCCCCCAACAACGTCACATCGGAGATGGGGCTGGCGCTCCTGGACGTCGCCGACGTCATACGCCCGCACCCTGAGGTGGTGGCCTTCCTCCGTGACGTCGAGGACGAGGGCTTTCTGGACGAGATGGCCAAGCTCCCGGGCGGGCAGGAAGCGCGAGACGCCATCCGGGCCTACCTCGACAAGTACGGCATGCGCTGCGTCGGCGAGATCGACATCACGAGGCCGCGCTGGAGCGAACGCCCCACCACGCTCGTGCCTGTGATCCTCGACAACATCAAGAACTTCGAGCCGGGCGCTCGCAAGCGGCGCTTCGAGCAAAGGCGCCAAGAGGCGGAGAAGAAGGAACAGGAAGTCCTGAAGCACTTGCGTGCCCTGCCGGACGGGGAGCGAAAGGCCGAAGAGACCAAGCGGATGATCGACCGCGTCCGGACCTTCATCGGGTACCGGGAGTATCCGAAGTACGCCATCGTCAGCCGCTACTTCGTCTACAAGCAGGCCCTGCTGGAAGAGGCCGAGCGCCTCGTGCAAGCCGACGTGCTTCGTGAGGAGGAAGACATCTTCCACCTCACGTTCCAGGAGCTCCACGAGGTCGTGCGCACCAACCAGGTGGATGACCAGCTCATCCGCCGGCGTAAGGACGCGTTCAGGTCGTATCAAGCGCTCACCCCGCCCCGGGTGCTCACTTCGGATGGCGAGGCCATCGCCGGGGCGTACCGACGCGACGACGCGCCGGCCGGCGCGCTGGTCGGCTTACCGGTTTCCGCCGGGACCGTCGAGGGGCGGGCCTGTGTCATCCTGGACATGGCGGAGGCCGATCTCGAACCGGGCGACATCCTGGTCACGGCTCACACGGACCCCAGCTGGTCGCCCTTGTTCGTCGCGATCACGGGCCTGGTGACGGAGGTCGGGGGCCTTATGACCCACGGCGCGGTGATCGCGCGGGAATACGGCCTGGCGGCCGTCGTCGGAGTAGAACACGCCACGCAGTTGATCCAGGATGGGCAGCGGATCCGTGTGAACGGAACCGACGGCTTCGTCGAAATCCTCCCCGCGACGTGACGGAATGAGCCTCGTCGCGCACCGGGCGATGTGATGCCCGTGGTGGGCGAACTGAGATCTGAGATCAGCTACGGCATCGGCAAGGTCCTCTGGGACGCTGGGTGTGTTGCCATGAGCGCTCCTGGAGCCACGCGGGCTCACCGACCGAGAACGGCTCCCACGGCATGACCGGCTGCCACGCGTCATGGGCCCCACACCTCGAAAACCCCGCTCATGCAGGTGTTTCGCTCAGCGCGCCCGGGGCGACTCGAACACCCAACCTCCTGATCCGTAGATCTCCAAACGGCGTGTGTGGGCGTCCGCAGTCGTCCACACATCCCGGACTGGAAGACTCCAATGTCCATCGCCGCCCATCGACGGCCGCGCCCTTCGTGACCAGCCACCACATGAGGCTGGTGCGATCACGGAGTCACTGTGTCAGCACGAGGTTCGTAGTGGAGGGCCACGATCTGAGGTCACCGGGGTAAGAGGCGACGATGCGGTGACGGCCCGGCGCCAGGTCGGATACCGCTACCTGAAAGCGCCCCTCCTCGTCGGCCGTGACCGTGCCGACCGCCTCTGCTATTGGCGCCAGCGGGACGGTACGGCGCTCCAGCTCCGCGCCAGCGAGGAAGACGACGCCGGCATAACCGGCGCCCGCTGATCCCTCGGGGACGGCGGCTTCGACAAAAAACCGGTACCGGGCACCGGGAGTCACCGTAAAGCGCTCGCTGCCGAGGTTGATCTCTCCGTCCGGGTCGGCCGTAAGCCTCAGCATCGTTCCGTCACCGGAGTCGCTGGCGACGACCTCGACACCGTCGATATCGAACTGGGCGAGGTACCCGAAGTTGGGATCTGGCACCCGGTTGCCCGTCTCATCGGCCTCCGAGTAGCCGACCTGGTAGATCCGCAGGTCGGCGGGGCCCGGTCCGGCCCCCTCGGTGTTGATGCGGATCCCCACCTCGCCAAGTTCGGCACCTTCGGGCACCACGCCTTCGATGACCAACGTCTGGCGGGCTCCGTCGAGGGGAAGCGCAGTCACAGCGACGACGGCCCTCGAAACCGCGTCGCCTTGGGTCGTGACAACCCGGCCGTCCACGATGCCTTCGCCGACCTCGGCGATTTCGACCACGGTGCGGCGCCCCAGGTAGCGTCCGATGAGGCCGGTGAAGGTGGCCGGATCGTCTTCAGGCAGGACCCGCTGCGGATGGAAGTGCCATGACTGGAGGACGATATGGTCGGGCACGCCGCCCCACTGCTGCTCGTACGTATACGCCCGTTCGGCGCTGAGCTGAACCCAGTCGGCATCCGAACCGGTGTCGTCGCCGCCGTTGTAGATGATGCCGAACGGGACGTTACGCGACCGGACCACGTCCTCGATCTCACGCGCCACCTCGGGCCAGCCGGGTCGAGTCCAGTCGACGTCGAGGTGGAAAAACCCCAGCGGCTCCCCGGCCGCCTCCTCGTAGGCGTCCAGCCAAACCGCGATCTCGTCGGCGCCGATCTCCGGCTCCACCCACGCCGGCTCGATGTCGCCGACGACGATGTCGGGCTCGACTTCTCGGAGCATCGCCACGAACGCGGCAACCTCCTCGGCCACACGCTCCACCGACCAGGAGCAGGCGTCCTCCCCCTCGTAGAAGTGGCCGTGAGCTAGCGGCTCGTCGAAGGCGACCATGGCCACCGAGCCACCGAGGTCCGCGATCCGCTGCACGGTCTGCACCGCCACCACGCCGGCAAACCCTTCGATGCCTTCGCCGCACTCGCCAGCGGCGCCGATCGGGCCAAACCCGGGGTGGGGGGGCAACGCCCCCAGTTCCATGGCGAGCGGAATGCCCCGGTCGCGGAGGCCGTCAATCACCCGCAGGAACTCTTCGTCGGTTGGCTCCCGGGCCAGCCCGATCTGGTCGTAGATCTTGAAGGCGTGTACCTGGCTGGCGGCCGAAGACCAGTCCGACCCGGCAGCGAACAGGTCGAAGTAGTCGGCCGACCCCTTGACGAACCCGGGTAGGTCTACGGCGGGATGCGGTGCGAACCAGATCATGGGTCGAGCCGAGAGATCGACGGGCGGCAAGCTCGACGTCGTGGGTGTGGTCGTGGCCGTGGTGGACACCGTCGCACGTTCCCCGGTTGCGGACGTCGCCGCCGCATCGGTCGTGGCCGGGCTGCCGGCGTTGGTGCAGGACACCAGGAGGATCGCCGCGACCATCGCGCCACTTCCCGCCGCTGAACTCCTCCGGTGAGCCCGTCGCATCCCGCTACTTTACGTTTCCACCCTGAAGGCTCTCTTCGAGGCGAACCCGGCCCAGACGGTGAGCGGACGAGGGTGGGGAGGTGAACATGATCCCGCGCACAGCGGGGGGGTCTTGTGGCCGTCGCCCCCGATCCTCTTCGTCAGGCGCGGCCTACTGGGATTGTGGTGACCTCTTCCGGCGGCATCGACTCGGTGCCTTCTGGACCTAGGCGAGGTTCACAGAACGCTTTCGGTTCGTCGACCAGGGCCAAGCGGAGGCAAGACGAGCCGACCATGCAGTACAGAATGGCTCCCACACGTCAGAAGTTCCGCAAGCTGCCGCCGAACTGAAGTCCCTATTGGCACTCGGCTTCTCAGCGCGCCCGGGGCGACTCGAACACCCAACCTCCTGATCCGTAGATCTCCAAGCCATGTCCTTGGGTGTCCAGCGGAGTCCATACGGACCGGGCCCGAAGGCTTCGGGTTCCACTGGAGTCCACCGCGGTCCACACCAGTGCACAGAGAATGGCTCCCAACTTGGCTCCCAGCTAGAGCCCGCCCAGCGATGGGGCAGCACGGACACTGACCTCTGCGGCACCCACATATGGGGCGGAGTTTGGCTGGGAGCGCAGACCGCCGGTTCTGCCGTGGTTAGGGTTGTCGGCGACCTGCGGGATCGAAGATTGATAGTGCGCCTCGCACCAGTCGTAATGCGATACCGCTCCATTCACCTACGGCGTATCGTCTAACCCCTCCCAAGGCATATGACGTGGCAAGGACATTGGCTCAGCTGTTGGCGGCCGTAATGGCAGCAACCAATGCGGCCGCGTGGGTGTTGTGGTCTCAATGGGAACGTCCAGGATACGGTGTCGAGCTACGAGCCCGGGTGAAGCCCCTCCCCCTTATCGGCCGTGGAGGGGACCTAGTACAGGTCGTTCCGTTCGTCTATCCGGTCCTTGTTGTGCTCGCACCCGGCTGGGCATACGAGGGGTGGTTGAACTGGTCAACCAGCATCGATCTGGTTCTACAGGCGGCCGGCCTCGGTCTCTGGGCCCTGGGCATTGCCGTGGGGTTATGGGCTGCGCAAGCGATAGGCGGGTACGGGGCGTTCAGCGGGGTGACGGTGGACCACCAGCTGGTGAGCGACGGACCCTACCGGTATGTCCGCCACCCCATTTACACAGCGCTAATCGCAATCGCGGTCGGCACCACTCTCGTCTTCCGCAGCTACCTGCTGTTGGGAGTGGCAGCGTTGTCCATCGTCACCCATCTTTGGTGGGCGGCCGGCGAGGAGAAGCTGCTCGGCTCCCCCGAGGGCCTCGGAGACGCCTACCGCACCTACGCATCCCGCACCGGCCGGTTCCTACCTAGGGTGAGGAGGGCTTGACGTCGAATGGGATCGTTGTGAGACACCTTTGTTGCCTGGCTTGTGGGTTTGATGTCTTCTGCTGAGCCGATGGCTGATCCGGTCGGCGACATCATCGGAGACTACCGAGCCTTCGCGGCGCTGCAGCGCGACCGGCTCGCCGCCCGCGGGATTGACATCTCGCCGTACGCCCTGAGCCATCTTGCCTACCGCGTCGCCGACTGGGACGTCTACGTCCACCTGCGCACCCTCCTCGAGCGACACGCCACGGCGAACGCAGAGAACTTCTGGAACGGCCGGCCGATCTCGCTGATCGTCCTCGCCGAGCCGCTCGAGGTGCTCGACGGCACCCCCGTGTCGCTCATCGAGCTCATCCCGCCGGTCCACCAGCGCGTCTACCGGATGGGCCTCGAGCACCTCGGTGTGGTCGTCGGCGAGGACGTCGACGACTTCTCACGAGTGCATCGGGCCGCGCTGACTGGCCAGCAGTTCCAGAGTCCCGACGTCGAGCCGTACTACGTCCTGTTTGAGGACTTCACGCACGTGAAGTTCTACCGCCGCTCCTTGTACGACGGCGTCCTCCTCCAAGGAGCGCGCTTCGACGGCTTCAACCACGTCGACGACTGGGTGCCGCAGCGGCTCGTCACCGCCACGGGCCCGACCCCGCTGCCGCGGTGACCGAGGCCATCCCACCCCGCCACCAGGCTCTCAGCAGCACGCCCGGAGGGACTCGAACCCCCATCCTTCCGATCCGTGGATCTCCCAACCTGACACCCAGAGGAGCCAAGGGCAACAGAGCATCCGGATCAACGAGCAGTACCGGATCTGTTTCCGATGGACGGAATCGGGTCCGATCGATGTTGAGGTAGTCGACTACCACTGAGGTGAAGGATGGTCCGGATTCCAACTAACCGAGTGCCTACGCATCCGGGAGAGATGCTGCTCGAGGAGTTCCTAAAGCCGCTCGGCCTAACCCAACGTGAACTCGCTGAGGCAATTGGCGTGCCTTATCAGCGGGTAAACGAGATCGTGAACCAGCGTCGCGGAATCACGCCGAGCACCGCTCTCAGGCTCTCCAGATACTTCGGTACCTCCAGCGGGTTCTGGATGAACGGCCAGATACGGTGGGACCTCTACCACGCGCAACAGTCCGAAGGTGACGAGGTCCGCCGAATCCGCCGTCACCCCCGTGCCATGTTGGGACGTGAAGCCTCCGCCTAGGCAGCTAGCAAAGTCAGAAGGTCGATCCGCCCCGTCCTATACGCACGCCTTTGAGCAAAGGCTTCATCTCGCCCGCGACACCGTCACTCCGATAGAGAATGGCTTCCAAAGATCGCCCTGGCTTGATCCCATCAACGAGCACGGGACGTTAAGTCCCTCGCTCACACAGGGATTTCTGTCAGCGCGCCCGGGGCGACTCGAACACCCAACCTCCTGATCCGTAG
>Ga0105100_10000014_pt1 | contig 84077 bp, 83 predicted proteins | sample PPLLak12cMay2015_2_FD_87033 | JGI IMG/M metagenome (GOLD analysis project Ga0105100, IMG submission 87033) | Freshwater sediment microbial communities from Prairie Pothole Lake near Jamestown, North Dakota, USA - PPLs Lake P8 Core (1) Depth... | ecosystem: Environmental > Aquatic > Freshwater >... | reverse complement strand
GCCCCGGCTCAGGGCGAGCTGGGGGCGTACGACTGGCTCGGGGGGGAAGGCCATGACCTGGATCTTGCCGCGGTAGCGCGCCAGCCGGCGCGCGGAGTCGCCGCTCTGGGTGAACGCGACGAGGTACTTCGCGCCCACCCGGTGTGCCACCTCCGCGGCCGCCTTCGCGATCACGCCGCCGCGGGTCTTGGGCTGCCAGTCGATGGCCGCCATGTTGTGCAGCTCGTGGTCCTCGGTGGAGCTGATGATCCGCGCCATGGTGCGCACGGTCTCGATGGGGTACTCCCCCACGCTCGTCTCCCCCGAGAGCATCACCGCGTCGGCGCCGTCGAGCACGGCGTTCGCGACGTCGCTCGCCTCGGCCCGCGTCGGTCTCGGCGCGTGGATCATCGACTCGAGCATCTGGGTCGCGACGATCGCGGGCCGGCCGGCGGCCCGGGCGCTGCGCAGGAACTCCTTCTGCAGCATCGGGATCTCCTCCATCGGCAGCTCGACGCCCAGGTCGCCGCGGGCGACCATGATCGCGTCCGCCTGTGCCAGGATCCCGTCGATCCCCTCCACTGCCGGTCGGGTCTCGATCTTCGCGACGATCGGGACCTCCCGCCAGCCCATGAGCGCGCGCAGACCGATCACGTCCGCGGCGCTCCGGACGAACGATTGCGCCACGAGGTCCACGTCGAGATCGAGCGCCGTCGTGAGCGCCTCGCGGTCGCGCTCGGTGATCGCAGGGAGGGAGAGGCGTTCGGCCGGCAGGTTCACCCCGGCGCGGGAGCGCACGGAGCCGGACTTCACGACGTCGGTGAGGACCTCCGCGCCGGTCGTTCGGACGCACAGCTCGACGGCGCCGTCGGCGAGCAGGATACGGTCGCCGGCACGGACGTCCCGACCCAGGCCGACGTACGTCGTCGAGGCGCCGGTGGCGTCCCCGGGCGCCCCATCGGAGCGGAGCGCGAATGTCGAGCCTGCCTCCAGACGCACCGGCTCGCCGACCAGCTCACCGAGGCGGATCTTCGGGCCCGGCAGGTCGGCCATCACCGCCGGCTCCGCTCCCGAGCGCTCGGCGGCGGCCCGCACGGTCGACACGAGGGCGGCGTGCTCCCGGGCGTCGCCGTGGGAGAGGTTCACGCGGAACACGTCGGTGCCGGCGCGGATCAGGTCGAGCACGACGCTTGGATCGGCGCTCGTCGGGCCGAGCGTGCACACGAGCTTCGCCCTGCGCGGGCTCATGGCTCCAGCCCGAACGCCGGGAAGCACGTCTGGCGGACCAGATGGATCACACCCCTGGTGCTGGCGTCGTCACCCCAGCCGGTCTGGGGCTCCTCGCTGAACGTGGCGGGGACCTCGCCGCGAAGCTGGAACTCGACCTGTTCGAGCCAGCCCTCGGGCAGGTGATCGGGGAGCTCCGCGCCCGCCATCTCGGCGAAGTAGGTCGTCCACGCTCGCGGCACGACCTTCGCCCACTGATAGCCACCGCCCCCGGTCGCGACCCACCTGCCGTCGGCGGCCTCGTGCGCGAGGTCGTGGAGCATCTTCCCGGTCTCGTGGTACGCCCGCATGGTCAACCGCAGGTGTGCCAGCGGATCGGTCGCGTGCGTGTCGCATCCGAGCTGGGCGACGAGCACGTCCGGGTTCCATCGCCGGACGAGCGGCGGAACCACCTCGCGGAAGGCTTCGAGCCAGGCGTCGTCACCCGTCCCCGGTTGGAGAGGTACGTTCACCTTCGTGCCCTCGGCCTCGCCGTCGCCGCGTTCGCTCACGAAGCCGGTGCCGGGGAACAGGTACTCGCCCGACTCGTGGATCGAGATCGTGAGCACCCTCGGATCCGAGTAGAAGATCTCTTGCACACCGTCGCCGTGATGCACGTCGACGTCGACGTACGCGACCCGCTCCACCCCGCGGTCGAGCATCCAGGCGATGGCGGCCGCGAGATCGTTGTAGACGCAGAACCCAGAGGCGCGGTTCGGCATCGCGTGATGCAGACCACCGGCCGCGTTGAACGCGTGCGCGACGGTGCCGTCGAGCACCGCCTCGGCGGCGGCGATCGTCGAGCCGACGACCACCGCCCCCGCCTCGTGCATGTTCGGGAAGACGGGGTTGTCCCCCGGACCGTAGCCGTACCGGCCCCACGGCCCATCCTCGCCGTGGCCCGCCCGCCGGGTCGCGTCGACGAACTCGGGGGTGTGGATGCGCCGCAGCTCCTCGTCCGTCGCGGACCGGCCGGGCAGGACCTCAACGCTCGGGATCTCGAGGAGGCCGCACGCCCGGATCAGGTCCCACGTGAACAGCACGCGCTCCGGCCGGAACGGGTGCTGCGGCCCCAGATCGTACGTGCGGGCCTCGGGCGCGAGGATCAGCCCCGCGCGTCCGCTCACGTCCTCATCCCAGGGCCGCGACGATGGCTTCGCGCGTGACCCGCACGGCGAGCGCGCGCTCCTCGTCCGACAGGATGAACGGCGCCCCGAACATCACGAGGTCGCCGTCGTGCCCGTCGACGTGACCGGTGCTCGAGTACAGCAGGAGCCCGCGCTCGCGGGCCTCGGTCAGGATGCGCTCGGTCACCCTCTCCGAGCGCGGGAACGGGGCCCTCGTGTCGCGGTCGGCCACCGGCTCGATGCCCACCATGAGCCCGATCCCGCGGACGTCGCCGACGTTCGGGTGGTCGCCCAGATCCGCGGAGAGCTCCTTCAGCAGCAGCTCGCCCTTGGTCCGGCTCGCCTCGACCAGGTCGCCCTCGCGCAGGCGCTTCAGCGTGGCGTGGGCGACGGCCGCGCCGACGCCGTTGTGCGACCACGTGAACCCGTGGACGAACCCCTTCGGCTTCACGGTCTCGTACACCTCGCCGCTCGCCGCCGCGAACCCGAACGGCCAGTAGCCGCTGGTCGAGCCCTTGCCGGCGGTCAGGATGTCGGGCCGCACGCCCCAGTGGTCGAGCCCGAACCAGCGGCCGGTGCGACCGAAGCCGGTCATGACCTCGTCGGCGATCACGAGCACGCCGTGCCGTCGGCAGACCTCGGCCACGGCCGCCCAGTAGTCGTCGGTCGGCACGGTCGCCCCCAGCGTCGCGCCCCCCACCGGCTCCGCGATGAACGCGGCGACGTTCTCGGGCCCGACCTCGAGGATCAGGGCCTCGAGCGCGTCGGCGTAGCGGGCTCCGCAGGCCACCGGGTGGTCGGGCATCGAGCACCGGTACTCGTACGGCGTCTCGGTGTGGCGGAAGCGACCGAGCCACGGCAGGTACGGGCCCTTGAGCGCCTCCTTCCCCCCGACGTCGAGCGCCCCGAACGTGTTCCCGTGGTACGACTGCTTGCGGCCGATCACGACGTGCCGCGAGTCCTCTCCGCGGGCGATCTGGTACGTGCGAGCGAGCTTCAGGGCGGTCTCGACCGCCTCGCTCCCGCCCGAGACCGGGTACAGCATCGCGCCGTCCATCGGCAGCACGGTCGCGACGTCCTCCGCGTACGCCTCGAGCGCGTCCGTCGTGAACATCGTGCCGTGCACGTACTGGACGTTGGACGCCTGCTCGGCCATCGCGGCCAGGAGCGCGCCGTCGCCGTGGCCGACGTTCGAGACGACCGCGCCGCCCGCCCCGTCCAGGTAGCGCTTGCCCTCGGCGTCGGTGATCCAGACGCCCTCGGCGTGGGCCGCGTGGGGCAGCTCCCGGGTGAGGACGCGGCGGAAGACGTGGGTCATGGCAGGCTCCTCTCGTTCGACGTCACTCTACGGCGCGGCACGCAACAGGCGCGGCTCGATCCGTGTCTCGGCGACCGCGTCCCCGGTCGCCTCGACGCGGTAGGCGGCCGCGCCCTCGCGGGCGCTCACGACCTCGGCCAGCTCGGCGCCCTCGAAGTGCAGCGCCACCCGGTCGTCGGCGGCGTAGCCGGAGGGCAGCCGGCGCTCGCGCGCGAAGCGGTGGTACGCGGGCCGGCGGTCGGGCTCGCCGTCGTAATGCGGGCAGAACGAGCCCGGCAGCAGCCCGAGTCCGTCGCGCCACGGGACCAGCTCCGGGCTCAGCGAGTCCGTCACGCCGCCCTCGAACCAGCACAAGGCGCCGGCGCTGATGCCCGCGAGGACCACACCACGCTCCCACGCCTGCCGCAGCGTCCCGTCCAGGCCGTGGAGACGCCAGATCGCGAGCATGTTCGCGGTGCTTCCGCCCCCCACGTAGACCACGTCGTGGGAACGCAGGATGTCGCCGATCGCGGGGTACGGGAGCTGGAACAACGAGAGGTGGCTCGGCTCGCACGACCGACGGGTGAAGGCCGCGTAGAACCGCTCGACGTACGAGGCGCTGTCGCCGCTCGCGGTGGGGACGAAGACGACGCGCGGCCGCTCCTTGCCGGTCAGCCCGAGGACGAAGTCGTCGAGCAGCGGGTCGTCGTCGCTGAACCCGCCGCCTCCCATCGCGACGATGTGCCGGTCGGCCACGGCGCTCCCTACTTCGTGTAGGTGCCGTCCGGGTCGAGCTCCTCGCGGATCAGCCGGAGCTCCTCCTCGGTCGGCGGTGGCGTCTCGCCGAGGTCGGGCGAGACCCTCGGGTCCCACCCCATGCTCTCGCGGACCTGCTCGAGCGTGACGCCCGGGTGCATCGTGAGCAGCGTCATCTCGCCGGTCTCCTCGTCGAACCCGTACGTGCCCAGATCGGTCACGACGCTCGTCGGCCCGCTCCCCCACCAGCCGCGCGCTCGTTCGTGCTCGCGATCGCTCGAGTGCCCGGGCGAGGTCCGGAAGTGGAGCTTCTCGACGAACGAGCGAGGCGCCTGCCGCATGATCACGAGGATCTGCCGAGCGTGGATCGCGATCTCGCACGCGCCGCCCGAGCCCGGCAGCCGCACCTTCGGCTTCGCGTAGTCCCCGATCACCGTGGTGTTCAGGTTCCCGTACCGGTCGATCTGCGCGCCGCCGAGGAACGCCACGTCGATGAGACCGGCCTGCAGGTAGAAGGCGAAGAGCTCGAACATCGAGGTGACCGCCGTCGAACCCGTCACGAGCGTGGGGTCGCCGATCGACAGCGGCAGGCGCTCGGGCCGGGCGCCGAACACGCCGGACTCGTACACGAGCTGCAGCTCCGGCGCGACCGTACGCTGCGCGAGGTTGCACACGATGTTCGGCAACCCGACGCCGACGAAGCAGTTCCGCACGCCGGCGAGGCCCCGCGCCGACGCGGCGATCATGATCTCGTTCTTCGAGTACCCGAGGTCCGCTGCGACGCTCATGCGTACCTCCCGTAGTTCACCTCGCCGGACATCGCCGGCTCGGGCCTCAGGCCGTCCCAGTGGTCGGCCCCCATCTTCTCGATGTAGTCCGCGTGGGTCTCGAGGTCGTAGACCCACTCCTTCAGCCACGCCTCGAAGCTCTCGGGCTCGCGGGCGATCTTGTCCCACCGCAGGTAGAACGCGTTGTCGCGATCGTAGTAGCCCTGCGCGAACGAGGGGTGGCAGCTGAACGGCTGCTCGACGACGGCGTCGACGACCACCCCCGGGATGATCGTGCGGTTCGGGTCCCGGCGGACGACCGACTCGTCGACGAGCTCCTCGCACACGACGATCACGCGTTCGGCCGCGAAGGCCGCCTCCTTCTGGCAGCCGAGCAGCCCCCAGATCTGCGCGTCGCCGTCCTGGGTCGCCCGCTGGCACGCCACGACGGTCACGTCGGGCTTCAGCGGCGGGACGACGGCTACCTCTGTGCCGTCCTCGTACGGCGAGACCATCGTCTTGATGTTCGGGTTCACGCTCGGGATGTCGCTCTCGTAGTACGAGCGGATCGGGAAGAACGGCAGGTTCGAGGCGCCGGCGACGTACCGGCACACCATGCCGAAGTGCGAGTACTCCTCGATCTCGAGCGGCTCGGGGTCCTGGTCCTCGATCCGGCGGCGCACCGCGTGGAGCGAGCCGACGCCGGGGTTCCCGAGCCACGAGAACACCAGCTTCGTCGCGACCCCGGCCCCGACCATCTGGTCGTAGATCACGTCCGGCGTCATGCGCGCGAGCGTGAGCCCGCGCCTGCGCTGCCGGATGATCTCGTGGCCCGCGGCGAAGCAGATCAGGTGCGTGAACCCCTCGATCGCCACCGTGTCGCCGTCGCGGACCAGCTCCGCGACGGCGTCCTTCATCGTCGTCACCTTGCTACTCATCGGGCGACCACCCATCCTCGGGACCCCGGAGGACGCAGAACTCGTTCCCCTCGGGGTCGCGCATCACCGTCCAGAAGCTGCCGTGCTCCTCGACGTACCGGTACACCGTCGCGCCGAGCGCCACCACGCGCTCGACCTCCTTGGCCATCGACGCCGGGGGACGCAGGTCCAGGTGCACCCGGTTCTTCACCGTCTTGCCCTCGGGCACGACGAGGAACAGCAGACACCAGCCCTCGCCGGCCGGGTCGACGATCTCGGCGCCGTCCTCGTCGATGTCCGAGAGCTCGTAGCCGAGCACCTCGGTCCAGAACTCGGCGAGCCGGCGCGGGTCGGCGCAGTCGAACGTGAGCGCGTCGACCGTCGAGGCCACGGCGGCTCCTACCCCGCGACCTCGGCGACGGCCTCCTCGAGCACGGCGAGCGCGGTCTTGGCCTGGTCCTCGCGGAACACGAGCGGCGGGGCCATGCGGATCACGTCCTCCCCGCACCCGAGCGCGAGGAGCCCGCGCTCGAACGCGGCGTGCTCGACGGCCGTCCGCCGCTTCCCGTCGGCGAACTGGATGCCGATCATGAGCGCCAGCCCGCGGACGTCCACGATCAGCTCGGCGAACCGCTCTTGCATGCCGCGCAGGCCCTCGAGCAGGACGCCGCCGACCTGCGTCGCGTTGTCCATCAGGCCGTGCTCCACGAGATCGATCGTGGCCAGCGCCGCGGCGCACGACAGCGGATTGCCGCCGTACGTCGACCCGTGCGCGCCGAGCTCCCACCCCATCAGGTCCTCGCGGGCGACGATCGCCCCGAGCGGCATGCCGCTCGCGATCCCCTTGCCCGAGAGCAGGATGTCGGGCTCGACGCCGAAGTGCTCGATCGCCCACATCTTCCCGGTGCGGCCCATGCCACTCTGCACCTCGTCGGCCACGAGCAGGATGCCGTGCTCGTCGCACAGGTCGCGCAGGTACCGCATCCAGCCCTCGGGCGGGACGACGTAGCCGCCCTCGCCCATCACCGGCTCGACGAAGATGGCCGCGACCTCTTCCGGGTAGACCATGTGCTTGAAGAGCACCTTCTCGATGTACTCGAAGTCGCCGTAGATCGAGTGGTAGACGCTCGGGACGACCGGCCCGAAGTGGGCCCGGTACTTCGCCTTGCTCGCGCCGAGCGAGATCGCGCCGTACGAGCGTCCGTGGAACGCGCCGAAGAACGCGATCGCGTACTGCCGGCCGGTGGCGTACCGAGCGAGCTTCAGCGCACCCTCGACGGCCTCGGTCCCCGAGTTCGTCAGGAACGACCTCGCCGGCCCGCCGATCGGCGCGATCCGGTCCATGACCTCGCACAGGTCGGAGTAGATCGGCAGATAGAAGTCGCTCGCCGAGTAGTGGATCAGCTCGGCCGCCTGCCGCTGGATCGCCTGGACCACCTTCGGGTGCGCGTGCCCGGTGGAGGTCACGGCGATCCCGGCGTTCAGGTCGAGGAACAGGTTCCCGTCGACGTCCTCGAGCACCGAGCCAGCGCCCCGCTTGGGGACGAACTCGTACGCCCGAGGGAGCGAGGGGCTCGTGACCTTCCGGTCGCGCTCGACCCGCGCTCGGGCGTTCGGGCCAGGGATCTCCGTGATCAGGTTCGGTGCTGCTGCGTTCGCCAGGTCGTCGTGTGCGGGCGTGCTCACTCCTCGATCACCGTCCTCGACTGCTCTCGGAGGTACTGCTGGACGTAGTAGGGTCCGCCACCCGCCTTGCCCGTGGTGCCCGAGCCCTTCCAGCCTCCGAACGGCTGGACGCCCGGCCACGCGCCCGTCGTGGCGCCGGCGCGCCGGTTCACGTAAACCACGCCGGCCTCGATCGAGTTGAGCCACGTGTCGATCTCGGCTCGGTCCTCGCTGTAGAAGCCGGCCGTGAGGCCGTATTCGGTGGCGTTCGCCTTCGCGATCGCGTCGTCGAGGTGGTCGTACGGCGCCACGACGACGAACGGTACGAACAACTCCTTCTTCCAGATCCAGGAGTCCTCGGGGACCTCTGCCACGGTCGCTTGCACGTAGTTGCCCTTCGCGAACTCGCCGTCCGTGAGTCGCTCGCCGCCCGTGACGATCGTGCCGTTCTTCTTCGCCTCTGCCGCGGCCTCCTCGAAGGTCGCGAGGGCATGCTCGTCGATCACTGGGCCGAGGTACACGTCCTTGTCGAGCGGGTTGCCGACCTTGATCTTCTCGGTCTTCTCCTTCAGCATCCGCACGAACTCGTCGTGCACGCTGCGGTGGACGTACACGCGCGAGTTCGCCGAGCACTTCTGCCCACCGAACCCGAACGCCGAGCGCAGCACGCCGTCCGTCGCCTTGTCTAGGTCGGCCTTGTCGCTCACGATCGTGGGGTTCTTGCCCCCCATCTCACAGACGACCGGCTTCGGGAAGTCCTTCGCGAACCCCTTGTAGATCCCCATCCCGACCTCGTACGAGCCGGTGAAGGTGATCCCGGCGACGTCGGGGTGGTTCACGATCTCGTCGCCGACGACGCTGCCGGGGCCGGACAGGTAGTGGAAGACGCCCTTCGGGACGCCGGCCGCCATGTAGATCTCGTACAGCTTCAAGCCGGTGAACACGCCGAGGTGCGCCGGCTTGAAGACCACGCAGTTGCCGGCCACCAGGGCGGCGCTCGAGGGGCCGGCCGCGAGGGCCATCGGGAAGTTGAAGGGGCTGATGACGGCCCACACGCCGAAGGGCCGCAGGACGTCGTAGTACTCGCCCGGCGAGCCGAGCGACTGCATCGGCTTGCGGAAGCCGTCGTTGCGCTCGATCTCGTTGGCGTTCCAGCGGATCAGGTCGGCGGACTCCTCGACGTCGCCAAGGGCCTCGAGCCTGTTCTTGCCGACCTCCATCGCCATGAGCGCCGAGAGCTCGTTGCGCTGCTCGCTCATGATGTCGGCGGCCTTGCGCATGATCGCCACACGCTCCTGCCACGGACGGTTCGCCCACTCGGGGAAGGCGGCCTTCGCGGCGGCGACGGCGTCCCGCACGTCCTCTCGTGTCCCCTGCGCGAACTCGCCGATCACGCGGCCGTCGATCGGTGACAGCGCCGCCTTGTGTCCGCTGCCCTCGCGGGCCTCGCCGTTCACGTACAGCGGGTGCTTCTGGCCGAGCCACGAGTTGGCGACCTCGATGCCCTGGTCGTAGAGCTTGTGCAGCTCCTCGTTGTCGGCCGACATGGTCGCGTAGGTGATGCGGAAGCCCTGCTCTGCCATCGTCGCCTCCCCTTCCGAAAAGAGCGCTCTGACCAGCCCTCATCGTAGCCGGGCCCCCGCGGTCCCCCCAAGTCGGACGGCCGGGGTGGGACCGGGCCAACTGACCCGCGGATATCCAGATTCGGGGGTCCTGCGGGCGTACCATCGGGTTCCCTTGAGGCTCGTGACCTACGACCGGAGGGGGCACCGGCGACTGGGGGCGCTCCTCGAGGGTCGGGTCGTGGACCTGCCCGACCTGGTCGGGCACCCGGCGTACCCGACCACGATGGAGCGCCTGGTCGTGAGCAACGGAGGCACCGTCCTCCACGTCGCCCGGGCCGCCCTCGAGCGTGACGACGCTAAGCTCGCGGTCATCGAGGGCGCCCGTCTCCTGGCCCCTCTGCTGCCCACGGCGCTGCGCACGGCCGACGCGGACGAGGGAGCCCGCCCGGTCGCCGGGCCGAACGAGCTCGTCGCCTGGCCTTCCGACGCCGGCTGGCTCGAGTTCCGCCCGAAGATCGCCGCGCTCCTCCGGCGCCCGGTGCGCGACCCGCTCGTCCGGGAGGACGTCCCGAACGTGGTGCTCGGCTACACGCTCGTCGGCGACTTCCTCACGCACGCCGGGACGGGGAGCCCCGCCCCGACCACGAGCGGGGCGCCGCTCGCCCTCGGCCCGTGCGTGGTCACGCCAGACGAGCTCGACCCGCAGACCACGTACGTCACGGTCCGCGTCGACGGCAAGGAGTGGGCGAAGGGCAACCTCAACGGGACGGCCAGGACGCTCCTCGCCGACGTCGCCGCCGCCTCCCGTCAGGAGCGTCTGGCGGCGGGTGAGGCGTTCGCCTCGGGCCCGTTCGAGCTCGAGCGGTTCGACCAGCGGCTGTGGCCGGGCGCCGAGGTCGAGGTCCAGGCCGAGGCCATCGGCGTGCTCCGCGTCCGGCTCGGGCACCCGGACGCGCGAGGGCCGGGGACGCGCCCCGGCCCCTGATCGACGGCTCGCGCCGTCACTTCTTGGCGGCGGCCTTCCGCTCGGCGGCGCGCTGTGCCGCCTTGCGCTTGTCGGCCTCCTTCTTCTTCCGCTGACGGTCGTGCGCCCAGCGCACCCGCGCCCGGTCTCCTCGTCCCATGCGGTCGTCCTCCTCGCGGCTCGGTCGCTCCTCCCGTGACCCGGTCGGCTACCCGCGCTCCTCGTCCTCGCCGCCCTGCGCGAGCTCGGCGCTGCGGTGCCGGGCGGCGTCGATCGCGTTCAGGAAGGCAGCCCGGACACCGGCCTCCTCCAGGTGGCGGATCGCGGCGATCGTCGTGCCCCCGGGCGAGGTCACCATCTCGCGCAGCTCGACCGGGTGCTTGCCCGTGTCGCGGAGCATCTTCGCCGAACCGAGCATCGTCTGGATGATCAGCTCGGTCGCGACGTCGCGGGAAAGGCCGAGCAGGATGCACGCCTCGATCATCGCCTCGGCGAGCAGGAAGAAGTAGGCGGGACCCGAGCCGCTCGTCGCGGTGATCGCGTCCTGGTGCGACTCCGTCAGGCGGATCACTTTGCCCACGTAGCCGAGGAGCTCCTCGGCGACCTCGAGGTCCTCCTCCTGCGCGTGCGCGCCGGCCGAGACCACCGACATCGCCTCGTCGACGAGCACCGCCACGTTCGACATCACCCGCACGACCGGGATCGCGTCGGGGAGGTGCAGCTCGACGAAGGACGTCCGGATCCCGGCCGCGAAGCTGATCACGGTCTGACCGGGGTGCACGCTCCCCGCGACCTGCGCGAGCAGCGCCTCCATGTCCTGCGGCTTCACCGTGAGCACGAGTGTCTCGGCCCAGTCGACCGCCTCCGGGTTCGAGAGCGTGGCGGTCACGCCGTACCGCTCCTTCAGCTCCCGGACGCGCTCGTCGCGCCGGCAGGTCACCACGATCTCGTCGGCGCTCCGCCCGCCCGAGCGGATCAGTCCCGAGACGAGCGCCTCGCCCATCCGCCCGCCGCCGAGGAACGCCACCTTGCGTCCGGTCATCCGCCTGGTCCCCCCGCTCCGTCGTGTCGTCTGCGTCAGCGTCCGAACCGTACGAGGTTCGACGCGAAGAACCACATGTTCGCAGGGCGCTCGGCCATCCGTCGAGTCAGGTAGGGATACCACTCGGTGCCGTACGGCACGTACACGCGCACCGGGTATCCCTCGTCCGCGAGGCGCTTCTGTAGGTCGCGGCGGATCCCGTACAGCATCTGGAACTCGACCCGGCTCCACGGGATCGCCCTGCGGTTGACGAACGAGACGGCGCCGTCAAGGAGCTTCGGGTCGTGCGTGGCCACGTGCACGACGTGCCCGCGGGCCAGGAGCGTCGCCGTCAGCTGGGCGAGGGTCGCGTCCACCTCGCGGCGGCTGGTGAAGGCGACCTCGGGGGGCTCGAGGTACGCGCCCTTCACGATCCGGATCACCGAGCCGTCGGGCAGCTCATCGACGTCGCGGGCCGTCCGCCGCAGGCAGGTCTGGAGCGCGAGCCCCACGCGCTCGTGCCCCTGTCGCAGCTCACGGAACACGCGGAGCGTGCGGTCCACGTACGCGCTCGACTCCATGTCGATCATCACGAGCGTCCCCACCTCGGCGGCGGCCTCGAGCACCCGCTCCATGTTCGCCACGCACAGCTCGTGGGAGAAGTCCAGGCCGAGCTGCGTCAGCTTGACCGAGATCGTCAGGTCCAGGAACGGCTCGAGACGGATCCGATCGAGGGCGCGGACGTACGCGGCCACGGCCTCGGTGGCGTGCTCGGGCGCGGTGACGTTCTCGCCCAGGTGGTCCAGGATCGTCGAGATCTTCTGACCGTCGAGGCCCTTCGCGACCCGGATCGCGTCGTCGAGGTGCTCGCCGGCGACGAACCTCGCGACGAGCGGTCGGCCGAGCCGCCCGGTCACCAGGCGCCGGAACCAGGTGGCCTCGGTGAGCCGCAGCACCGGGCCTCGCAGGAGCGGACCGTTCACGGCTCGAACGTAGCAGGGCGTGGACGCCCCAGCCGGGTCGTTCGTCCGGCCTCGGATGGGTCAGCGGGCGGCGATGCCCGTGCGCAGCACCTCGAGGAACTCGCGGATCCGCTTCTCGCGCCGATCCGCGCGGAACGGCTTGCGGTGCACCAGACCGGGGTCGAGCTCCTCGCTACCGAGCGCGTCCTGGAAGCGCTCGGCGAGCCAGTCGAGCATCGAGGAGATCATCTCCACGTCGACGTCCTCGCGGATCTCGCCGCGCCCGACGCCGAACTCCACGAACTCGAGCGTGCCGTAGGGGTCCTCGGACCGCATGAACCGGTCGATCGGCCGGCGGAGCCCGAGCCCGGTGTCGTAGCGGCCGATCATCGCGACGCGGTTCGGGATCCAGGCTTCCTCGAGGAACTCCTCGGTGTCCTCGATCCAGTAGTCGAGGACCGCCCAGAACCCCTGCTCCACGATCTCGGGGGGTGCCTCGAGCCAGGACGGCAGCTCGCGGACCGCGCGCTCGTACGCCGCGAGGAACAGGCCTTCCTTGTTCCCGAAGTGGAGGAACACGGTGCCTTTCGCGACCCCCACCTCGGCGGCGATGTCCTCGACGCGCGCGCCTCGGTAGCCGTGCTCGGCGAAGTGGCGCATCGCCACCTCGACGACCATGTCGCGCTTCGTGTGGGTCTCGTCCGCGGTGGTCACGTGCAAGGAACCGTACCGGCTCCCGCGGCGGAGGCACAATCGCTCCCGGCACGTCGCGAGCGATCGGCGGCGATGGGGAGGGGCACGGAAAAGAGCCCGAGAGACCTCGGGCTCACCGGAGGCCGAAGCCTCCAGTCACCCTCAGCCCCTCGGGCTCAGGTGCTCCGAGCAACCTCAGGCAGCTGTCTTGGTTTCCTGGCGGTAGACCCTTTCGTTGGGCTTTGGGGCCTTCCGAGCCTCCCCGCCCGCACAGCTAGTTGGCCTTCCCAACCGTACGACCAGGTGCGCCCAGTCGGCCTTACGGCTTTCCCAGGGGTCCCCGCTTCGGTTCCCTGACTCAGCCGCTCCGGCTGCTCGGAGCGATACGGAATGTATCCGTGGGACCCGAGGGGGTCAACCTGACGAACCCGCAGGTAGAAGCATGAATCCGCAGGTAGCAGGCTTGGGATAAAGAGTGACAAGAACGTGTCCGGCCGGTGATCGCGTGGCACGCACCGCTCCGAACGACTTGCGCTGCAACCCTTACGTCGATCCGATCTCGTGCACGACCCGGACGTCGCCCGCCTCCGGCACGCCTCCGTCGAGCAACTCGCGGTACACGGTGAGGATCTCGTCGGCCGTCACGTCCCACGAGAACCGGAGCGAGTGCGCGACGCCGGCCTCGCCCAGCCGGCGTGCCTCCGTGCGGTCCGCGAGGACGCGGAGCACACGCTCGGCGTGGTCGGCGGGGTCGTGACCCTCGACGAGGTAGCCGGTGATGCCGTCGTCGACGACGTACCGGAGGCCGCCCACCGCGGCAGCGACCACCGGCGTCCCGCACGCCTGCGCCTCGAGCGCCACGAGCCCGAACGACTCCGAGCGCGAGGGCATCAGCACGACCTCGGCCGCCGCGTAGAACTCGGCGAGCCGCACCTGCGGCTGGGGCGGGAACAGCATCACGCGCTCCTCGACGCCGAGCGCTCCCGCCAGGTCCATGAGGTGGGCGATCTCCGCGCCGTGGCTGCCGCTCGGGCCCCCGACGATCGCCAGCACGACGTCCCGGGTCCCCACCGGGCCGCGGGCGAGGGCCTCGGCGAGCGCGCGCACCGCGATGTCGGGGCCCTTGTGCGGCTGCAGGCGACCGACGAACAGCAGGAGCCGTACGTCGGCCATGTGCAGGTGCTCGGCGGCCGCCACCCTCGACCTGGGGAAGAAGACCGCGTGGTCGACGCCCGGCGGCACCAGCCGGATCCGATCGGGGTCCGCTCGGTACAGGCCGACGAGCTGCCTCGCCTCCGCCGGCGACCCGGCCATGATGCGGTCCGCCTGCGAGACGACCCCCTCCTCGCTCGCCAGACGCTCGCCGGTCTCCGGAGGCTCCCCCCGGGCGAGCGAGTAGTTCTTGACCTTCCCGAGGGTGTGGAAGGACGACACGAGGGGCACGCCCCACGCGTCCCGCACCTTCGTGCCGATCAGGCCCGAGAGCCAGTAGTGGGTGTGGACGAGGTCGTAGCCGCCCACGGCGCGCGATCGATGGAGCACGCCGTCGAGGAACTGCGGGAGGAAGGGCGGGAGCTGGTCCTTCGAGATCGGTTCGCGCGGCCCGGCGGTCACGTGGACCACCTGGGAGCCGGGAGCCATCTCCTCGATCTCGGCGACGTCGGGCGCGCGGCGGCGCGTGAAGACGTCGACGTCGACGCCGCGACGTGCGAGCTGCTCGGCCGCGGCGCGGACGTACACGTTCATCCCGCCGGAGTCCCCCGTGCCCGGCTGGTCGAGTGGCGAGGTGTGCAGGCTCACGACGGCCACGCGCGGGCGCGGTCCGTTCGTCGCAGGGCCCTCCGGGTTCGCCGCCACGGCACGATGGTACGGGAGGCACCGGCGAACGGACGGCGGCTCCGGCCGGGCCGGGCGTCAGCGGGCCCGGAGCGGGAACGCCGCGACGAGCTCGCCGACGGGACGGCCGCCGCCGGTGACCGGGCGCCGCGCGTACCGACCCAGCCGCTCGAGCTGCGCATCGTCGATCGCGCCGAGCAGCCGGAGCGCGTGGATCAGCGCCGGACCGCTCGCCCGCTCGCCGCCGTCGGCGACCTTCACCGCGACGCCCAGGCCGAGCGCCGGCACCGCGGCGCAGTGGAGCGCCTCTGCGCCGACCTTCACGACCACCCCGGGGACCTCGGTCATCACGGCCGTGTCCGTCCGTCCCCGGCCGGCCACGAGGTAGGGCTCGGCCCGCATCGCGCGAACGGCTTGCCCGACGAACGGCGCGAGCCGGCCGAAGCGCTCGGGCGCGACGAGCCGCGCGTACAGCGTCGCCGCCGCCGCGAGCGGCACGCCGTGGACCGGCACGCCGCACCCGTCGACGCCGATCCTCGGTCGCTCGACGCCGGTGCCCAGTCGGACCGCGCGGAGCACACGCCGCTGGAGCGGATGCGACGGCTCGGGGTACGTCGGCAGGTCCATCCCGGCGCGCGCGCAGGCGGCCGCCATCCCCGCGTGCTTGGCCGAGCAGTTGTGGAAGATCGGGCGCGCCCTGCCGACCTGGAGCATCGAGCTCCGGTCGAGCGGGAACGCCGGCGGGCATCGGAGCGCCGAGACCCCGAGCCCGGACCGCCGCAGGACCGAGCGGGCGGCCGCCACGTGGACCGGCTCCCCGTTGTGCGAGCCACAGAGCGCGGCGATCAGACGCTCGGGGAGGTCCTGGCCGAGCAGCGAGAGCGAGACGGCCGCCTGGACGGGCTTGGTCGCGGAGCGGAGAAATACCGGGTCGAGCGGGTCACCGAGCCGGGCCACGAGACGCCCGTCGGCGTCGCTCACCGCCACGTGACCGAGGTGCACGGACTCCTCGAGCCCTGACCGGACGACGCGGACGATCGGTTCGGCCCTCGGCACGGCGACCAGCCTATCGGTGGTCGCGGGCTTTCCGCACGGTCGTTCGGCCCGCCGGCGCGCCGACCGCGCTACCCGACGCGCGCGGTGCGGTGCTCCTCCGCCTCGTGCTCGAGCACCGGTGGGTCCTCGCGGATCATCTGCACGAAGACGCGGACGATCTCGGGATCGAACTGCGATCCGGCGCCGCCCTGGATCTCGGCGAGGGCGCGCTCGACGCCCATGGCGCCGCGGTACGGCCGGTCGCTCGTCATCGCGTCGAACGAGTCCGCTACCGAGAACACGCGGGCGGCGAGCGGGATCTGCTCGCCGCGCAGACCGTCCGGGTAGCCGCTCCCGTCGAATCGCTCGTGGTGATGGCGGATGAGCTCGACCGCGCCCTGGAGGAACGCGATCGGGGCGACGATCTGGACGCCGACGAGCGGGTGCGTTCGCATGACCTCCCATTCCTCCACGGACAGGGGCCCGCGCTTGCACAGGATCTGCTCCGGGATGCCGACCTTGCCGATGTCGTGCAGGAAGAATCCGTAGCCGAGCTCCTCGGTGACGAGGTCCACGTCCACGCGACCCGCGAGCGTGAGCCCGTACGCCTGCGTGCGGTCGAGGTGCCCCCGGGTCGTGACGTCCTTCGCCTCGATCACCTGCGCGAGGCTCTTCATCGTGGCGATGTAGGTCTCCTGCAGGCTGGCGAGGACCCGTTCCAGCTCGGCGCTGCGGGCCCGTTCGAGCCGGTACAGCTCGCCGAGCTCACGGGCGAAGACGATGAGCTGTTCATGGACCGCGGGGAGCTCGGGATCCGAGAGGGTCCCTGGCGCCAGGCCGAGGTCGGGTCCGTCCATCGCAGCCACCTTCGGGTCGGGGAACGCTCCGCCGGCAAGCCTACGTGAGCCATCGGACGGTTCCATGGACATCCCGGCTCAAGACGTCCTCAGCCCCGGGCATCCCCCGTCGGACCGAGCTGTAGGGCGGATGCGGCGCTCGGGTTCCCCCGGCCGGGCGACACCTCACGTCAACGCGAGGGAGGGATCGTCCCGGTACCGGCGCTTCAGCTCGTCCTGCAGCCGGTCGAGCACCTCGATCACGGTGGCGCGCGACTGCGAGACCTCCTGCTCCTCGCGGACGAGGAGGTCGGCGACCTCCGCGAGGCGCTCGTCGTCGAGCTGCGCCGGATCGGAGATCGCCACGTCGGAGACGAGGCGTTCGACACGGCGGCGCGCGAGGAGCATCTCGTCCTCGGGCAGGCCCACCTTCACGGCCTCGCCGCGGGCCGGGCCCTGCGCCTCGCCGCCGAGGATCGTCGCCAGGCGCTCGACGAGCGTGCCCTCTCCGCCGCCGTCCCGCCGCTCGAGCTCGGCGCGGAGGATCTCGGCGCGGCCCTGGAGCAGCCGGCGCAGGAACGACAGGTACTCGCGCTCGGCCAGGCATTCGTCGCGGCGCCGGCGCAGCTCGTCCAGCGTGAGGTCCTCCACGCCCTCGACGAACTCGGGCCGGCGGATGTGGTCGATGCGGCGGTTGCCCTGATCGCTCACGCGGCGCTCCTTACGGGTCTGGCGAATCGTATCGCCCGGCGCGGCCGGGCGCTCAGCACACCGCCAGGAGCATCTGGTACGGGTTGATCGCGGCGCCGCCGCCGGGGTGGTACTCGAAGTGCAGGTGGTTCGTCGAGCCGGCGTTGCCGGTGCTCCCCACGTAGCCGATGACCGTGCCGGCGCCGACGCTCCCGGACGCGCCGCTGTACCCCGACAAGTGGGCGTAGAACGTGTACGTGCCGCTCGGAGCGCGGACGTACGCCTGGAGCCCGCCGCTCGAGCTCGAGCTGTGCGAGACGGTCCCGGGGTGCGCCGCCACGATCGGGGTGCCGGCCGGCGAGATGAGGTCGATCCCCTGGTGCGTGTGCCCCACGCGCGGCCATCCGAACGAGTCCACGAACGAGTTCGGCCCGGCGACCGGGCAGACCTGGATCGCGGAGTTCGGGTCCGGGCTCTGCCCGAGGACCTGCAGCCGCTTCTGCGCGGCCTGCTCGGACTTGTACTTCTCGGTAAGCCGGGCGACGAGGTCGTCGACGCGGGCGAACGCGTCCTGGATCCTTGACCGCGCCGCCTCGAGCTTCGCGGCCTGATCCTCCTGCCGCTCCTCGAGCCCGAGCAGGTCGTCGCGCTCGCGCACGAGCTCCTCCTGCGCCACGTCACGCTCGACGATCAGGTCGGAGTCCGCCTGGGTCACGCTGCCGAGGAACTCGAGCCTCGCCGAGAAGTCGGCGTACGACTCCGACGACAGCAGCAGGTCGATCGTGCTCCCGGCGCCAGCCTGGAACGCGAACACGGCCCGGCGCTCCAGCCGTCGCTCGATCCGCTCGACGTTCGCCTCCAAGCGCGCGATGTCGGCCTTCGTGACCTGGATGTCGTGCCGGGTGACCTCGAGGTCGCGCTCGGCGGACTGCCACTCGGCAGTCGCCGCCGCGAGCTCGTCCTGGATACGAGCAAGATCGCGCTTGGCCTGCTCGAGCTGCTCCTTGGTCCCGGCGGAGGCGGGAAGCGTCAGGAACGAGGCGACGACGAGGAGCCCGGCCACCAGAGCCAGGACCAGGGAAGATGTGCGGGGCTTCCTGGGAGCGGTCGTTCGGTCTCCTTCGCTCGTCCGGCGCCGCGTCACAGGCCTTCCGGAGGCTACCAGAGGCCGCTCCAGCAGGGCAAACAGATCGGACGCCCGGCCGGCGACCTACTCCTTCATGGCCGCGATCAAGATGTCGGCGACCTCGGGCCTGGAGAACTCGATCGGCGGCCGCTCGCCGGCACGGAGCATCTCCCGGACCCGCGTACCCGAGAGCGACACGCGCGTGTCCTCGCCGTGCGGGCACGTCTTCGGCGACGCCATGCCCTCGCAGGCGTTGCACCAGAACGAGTGCTCGAACATCAACGGGGTGATCTCCAGCTCGCCCGGCTCGAACTCCTCGAAGATCCGCTGCGCGTCGTACGTGCCGTAGTAGGTGCCGACACCGGCGTGGTCGCGGCCGACGATGAAGTGGGTGCACCCGTAGTTCTTCCGGCAGATCGCGTGCCAGATCGCCTCCCTGGGCCCCGCGTAGCGCATCGCGGCGGGGAAGATGCTGATCATCGCGCGGTCCTTCGGGTAGTAGCCGGCGAACAGGGCCTCGTAGCACTGCATCCGGACGTCGGCCGGGACGTCGTCGCCCTTCGTCGCGCCCATGAGGGGGTGCACGAGCAGGCCGTCCACGATCTCGAGCGCGCACTTCTGGATGTACTCGTGCGCCCGGTGGATCGGGTTGCGGGTCTGGAATCCCACGACCGTGCGCCACCCCCGCTCGCGGAAGGCCGCCCGTGTCTCGGCCGGCGTGAGCCGGTCCTCGAGGAAGTCGTCGTGCTCGGGCAGCCGGAGCGCCCTCACGGGCCCGGCCACGCAATAGTCGCCCGCCTCGTGCAGTGCCTTGACGCCCGGGTGCTCGACGTCCTCGGTACGGAAGACGCCGAGCGCCTCCTTCTGGCGGTCGCGCTTGAAGACCTCGGTCACCTCGATGACGGCGATGGGGTCGGCGCCGGCCTCGGGGAGCAGGGCGACCGCCTCGGCGCCACCGATCCGCTTCACCTCGTCCTCGTCGAGGGACAGCGTGACGGGGATCGACCAAGGCAGCCCGTCCTCCAGGTGCATCGTCTCCAGGATCGAGCGGTGGTCGCGCTCCCCCTGGAAGCCGGTCAGCGGCGAGAGCGCGCCGACCGTGAGCAGCTCGAGGTCCGACAGCTCGCGTGGGTTGACGACGATCTTCGGTAGGTTCGCGGCCCGCTGCGCGAGCGCCTCGGCCTGGGCGCCCTCGGCCAGCAGGTTCACGAGCGCGCCGCCGTGGGGCGCGATGGTGTCTCCCGTGGTCATGTCTCGAGTCCTTCCGTCGGATGTGCCGGGCTGGCCGGCGTGGTCCGCCCAAGGATACCGACGCCGGCGCTCGGGGAACGCGCTCCGCGCACCCGCGGTATGCTGCGGGGACCTCGCCGAAGGGGTTCCCCATGCACACCCTCATCTCCGATCCCGAGCTTCGCGCGCTGAACGAGCGGTTCGAGACCGCGACGCCCCAGGAGATCGTGCGCTGGGCGCTCGAGGACTCGGGCATCGAGCGCATCGCGCTCGCATCGGCCTTCCAGGCGGAGGGCACGTGCGTCATGCACATGGCCTCGCTCGTGCGACCGGACATCGAGGTCCTGTTCCTGGAGACGGGGTTCCACTTCGCCGAGACCCTGGGGTTCAAAGAGCAGCTCGCCGAGCGCCTGGGCGTCACGGTCACGGACCTCGTCGGTGCGTACACGGTCGAACAGCAGGAGGCGACGTTCGGTGAACGCCTCTACGAGCGCGACCCGGCGCTGTGCTGCGACATCAACAAGGTGCGCCCGATGTTCGATGCCCTCCAGAAGCTCGACGCGTGGGTCACCGCGTTCCGCCGCAACTCCTCGCCGACCAGGGCGAAGGCGCCGATCCTGGACCGATACGAGCTGGAGCCGGGACGGCGGATGCTGAAGATCAACCCGGTGGCCAACTGGACCCGACGCGACACCTGGGCGTACCTGCGCGAGAACGACCTGCCCCACAACCCGCTGTACGACCTCGGGTACGCGTCGATCGGGTGCGCGCCCTGCACCCGGATGCGGTTCGAGGGCGAGCCCGAGCGCGCCGGCCGGTGGGCCGGGCTGTCGAAGTGGGAGTGCGGCATCCACCAGCGTGAGGCCACGACGGGCGTCGTGGACCTCAGCCGGGGCGAGACCTCCTAGGCGACCACCCAGAGGGCGTCGCGCGCCAGCGTGACCTCCAGGCGCGTGCGATCGCGCAGCACGTCGCCGTCAACCTGGACGGGGAACGGCGTCTGCGAGCTCACGACCACCCGGCTCGCGTCGTGCCAGTAGTCGATGTCCCTGCCGTGCACGTGCCGCGCCGAGCCGAACACCTGCCACGCGATCCTCGGCACGCTTCGCCGGCGGAGCTTGCGGACCGACAGGACGTCCAAGCCCTCGTCGAGCGACGCCTCGGGCGTCATCCGGATGCCGCGCTCCCGGTAGTACGTGTACGGGTCCGTCCGCCCGACCATGACCGAGAGCGAGGGCTCGGCCTCCCGGTCGTCGACCTGCACGCTGAGGTCGGGACGTCGGCCCGCGTAGCCGATGAGCAGCTCGCGGGCGACCGCCCGGAACGCGGCACGATCGAACGTCGACTTCGTCTTCGGGAACCTCGCGTCCAGGCGGCGCATGGCGGCCGCGTCCACCCCGGCCCCGCAGTTCACCGCGAAGTAGCGACCGTCGGCCCGTCCGAGGTGCAACCGGAAGCACGCGTCGTCGAGCGCCTTCGCGATGAGCACGCCGGTGGCCTCGACCGGGTCGAGGGGCAGGTCCAGCGCCCGCACGAGGATGTTCGTCGCCCCGCCCGGCAGGGCCCCGAGCGCCGTCTCGGTCCCGGCGAGCGAGTTCACGACCTCATTGATCGTCCCGTCCCCCGAGAACACGATCACGAGGTCGACGCCGTCCGCCACGGCCTGGGCGCCGAGCTCGCTCGCGTGCCCCCGCTGCTTGGTCTCGGCCACCTCCAGCCGGAAGTCGGCCGAGAGCGCCTTCTCGATCACGGCGAGCGTCGGCTTGGAAACGGTCCGAGCGACCGGGTTGACGATGAGGAGGACGTCGCGGAAACGCATGGACGTGCGACCGAGTATCCCAGGATGGCCGCGGCGGTGCGCTCCGCGCTCCTACGTAGGTCGGCCGCCCGACACCGGCGGGAGCAGGGCGACCTCGTCCCCCTCTGCGACCGTGGTGTCTCGGCTCGCCCGCTCGCCGTTCACCACGAGGGAGCCAGCCGCCGCGATCGAGGCGAAGCGCTCGCCGAATCGCAGGCCGAGCGCGTCGGCGATCTCACCGGCGGTCCGGCCCTCGGCCTCGACCACCGGCGCGCCCGCCTCGTCCCGGAGAGCGGCGAAGAGCCGCACGCGGATCGTCATCGCAGGTCAAGGGTACCGGCGCGGATGCCCACCGGGTACCCTGGAGCGATCCCATGGGCCTCCACGTGCTGCTCTCGGACCGACGCGCCGACGAGGTGCTCCCCGCCCTCGGCGCGCTCCTGCTCGACCACCTCAAGACCGAGGAGCTCTCGGTCGCCGCGGTGCCCGAGGTACTCGCCCTGCGACCCGAGGTCCTGCTCGTCGACGCGGCCGACAACCCCGGCCAGGGTCACGCGGTGCTCCGTGCCCTCCGCGACGGGGACGCGGCGGTGCCGACGTTCGTGGTCGTCGAGCGTCGGGATCTCGAGCGGTTCCCCTGGGAGACGCTCGCCGACGACCTGCTGTATCCGGGCGCGCCCGAGCCAGAGATCCGGATCCGCCTGGCGATGCTCCGTCGCCGGACCGGCGGGGCGCAAGAGGGCGTCGTCCGCCTCGGCCCGCTCGTCCTCGACGTCGAGTCCTACGTCGTCACGGTGGGCGGCCGGACGCTCGACCTCACCTACAAGGAGTTCGAGCTGCTGCGGTTCCTCGCCGAGCGTCCGGGTCGCGTGTTCACCCGTCCCACGCTGCTCCGTGAGGTCTGGGGGTACGACTTCTACGGGGGCACGCGCACGGTCGACGTCCACGTCCGGCGGCTGCGCGCCAAGCTCGGCCCGGAGCAGGAGGCCCTCGTCGAGACGGTCCGCGGCGTGGGGTACCGCGCGGCGGAGGCGTAGCGGGCGGTCCGCTGGGGTATCGTCGAGGCGATGGCCCGCTCGGTCCTACCCTCCACGCGTGAGCTCCGCCGCTGGTTCGACGAGGCGGAGCGTGCCCTCGACCGCGGCATCGACGAGGCGGAGGCCTGGCTGGCGACCCCGACGGGGCGCCGCGTCCGCGGCCTCGCGGCCAAGCTGCTGATCGCGAGCGCGCCGCTCGTGCTCCAGCACCCGTTCTTCAAGACCCCGGTCGGCCGGCTCGTACAGGTGGCGGGCGGCGCGGCGCTCCTCGTCAAGGTCGCGGAGGCGATCCGGGACTGGGAGCCCGAGCCGATCGGCCCGGACGCCGCCTGACGGACGTCGCTTCCGCTTCTCCGGCTCCGGGCGTACGGTGCGCTCATCCCCTGCGCTCCTGAGAGGAGGCCAACGGATGAGCGGGACATGGCTCCGGAAGACATGGCTCCGGAAGACGCTCGCGGTGGGCGGTCTCGTGGCCCTGTTAGGTGGCTCGGCGCCGATCGCCGCCTCGGCCGCGGGGGACTGCGTCAGCCGGCCAGAGTTCCGTCGCGTCGAGATCGGGATGCGGAAGGCACGCGTCCATCGGATCTTCGACACCCGCGGCGAGGTCATCCACCTCGGACCGCACCGCGAGGAGCGCGCATACGACATCTGCCCCCGGTATCGGGGCGTCGTGGTCTTCGTGACGTACCGGGACAGCAGGGTCGCCGAGAAGAGCTGGCTCCTCGGCGAGTAGCGGGCCCCGCCCGCGGGTAGGCGGCGCGTAACCAGGCGCGTAACCAAGAGTTAACGCCGCGGAAACCTGAGCGCGCCGGAGTCCCCCTACCCTGATGCGATCCGAGCGAGGGAAGGGGGAGACGCGCAGGTGACCACGCCCAAGGACGTGCTGGCCATGGCGAAGACCGAGGGGGTCGAGATCGTCGATCTCCGTTTCTCGGACCTGCCGGGGCTGATGCAGCACTTCTCGATCCCGACGGCCGAGCTGAGCGAGGAGAGCTTCGAGGACGGGCTCGGGTTCGACGGGTCCTCGATCCGCGGGTTCCAGGAGATCCAGGAGTCCGACATGCTCCTGGTCCCGGACGCCTCCACGGCGTACATGGACCCGTTCACGGAGCACCCCACGCTGAACCTCCATTGCTTCGTGAAGGACCCGGTGACCGGCGAGATGTACACGCGCGATCCCCGTTACATCGCGCACAAGGCCGAGCTCTACCTGAAGCAGACAGGCATCGCCGACACGTCGTACTGGGGACCGGAGGCCGAGTTCTACATCTTCGACTCGGTCCGGTTCGACCAGAACCAGTACGAGGGCTACTACCACCTCGACGCGATCGAGGGCGTGTGGAACTCGGGCCGCGACCGAGAGCTGGGCGGCGAGCCGAACCGGGGGTACAAGCCCCGGTACAAGGAGGGCTACTTCCCCCTGCCGCCGATGGACCACTACCAGGACCTGCGGAGCGAGATGGTCCTGAACCTGCAGAAGGTGGGCATCCAGATCGAGGTGCATCACCATGAGGTCGGCACCGCCGGTCAGGCCGAGATCGACATGCGCTACGGCACGCTGCTCGCCACGGCGGACAACGTCATGAAGTACAAGTACGTCGTCAAGAACACGGCCTGGCGCGCCGGCAAGACCGTGACCTTCATGCCGAAGCCGATCTTCATGGACAACGGATCGGGCATGCACACGCACCAGAGCCTGTGGAGCGAGGGCGAGAACCTGTTCTGGGACGAGGTCGGCTACGCCGGGATCAGCGACACCGCGCGCTGGTACATCGGCGGGCTCCTCACACACGCCCCGGCGCTGCTCGCCTTCACGAACCCGACGACGAACTCGTACCGCCGGCTCGTCCCCGGCTACGAGGCGCCGATCAACCTCGTGTACTCGCAGCGCAACCGCAGCGCCTGCATCCGGATCCCGATGTTCTACAAGAGCCCTGCCGCCAAGCGCCTCGAGTTCCGCACGCCGGACCCGACCTGCAACCCGTACATCGCGTTCTCGGCGATGCTCATGGCGGGGCTGGACGGCATCAAGAACAAGATCGAGCCGCCCGAGCCGATGGACAAGGACCTGTACGACCTCCCGCCGGAGGAGAAGGCGCTCGTGAAGCAGGTCCCCGGGTCGCTCGAGGAGGTGCTCGACAACCTCGAGGCCGACCACCAGTGGCTGCTCGAGGGCGGCGTGTTCACGCAGGACGTCATCGACACCTGGCTCGAGTACAAGCGGCAGCACGAGCTCGACCAGGTCCGCCTGCGCCCCCACCCCCACGAGTTCGCGCTGTACTTCGACATCTGAGCCGCGCGGACGTCCTCGCTCGTTCACACCGGGAGGATCGCGTCGACCTCCATCTCGACCAGCCATCGAGGGTCGAGGAACCCGCTCACGATGACCATCGTGCTCGCCGGTCGAACGTCACCGAACACCTCGCCGTGGGCGCGTCCGACCGCCTCCCAGTCCTCGGCCCGGACGAGGAACGTCCGCGTGCGGATCACGTGCTGCGGCCCCGCGCCCGCCTCCTCGAGCGCCGTGAGGACGATCTGAAGGCACCGGCTCGCCTGACCGTACGCGTCCGGCGGCGGCTCTCCGCCGTCCGCCATGATCGGCGCCGTCCCAGCGACCGCGACGTGATGGCCGTCGACCACGGCCCGCGAGAACCCGATGACCGGCTCGAACGGCGAGCCGGATGAGATCAGCCGCTTCCCCATCGCCCCTCCTCGACGTGCCCGGTAGCCTGCCGAGCATGCCATCGCGGTTCGTCCCGGCGCCATCGCGGATCCACCTGGCACTCACGCTCGGGCCGCTGCGGCGCGGGGCCGGGGACCCCACGATGCGCGTCGTCCGGGGCGAGGTCTGGCGCGCCTCGCGGACGCCGGACGGCCCCGTCACGCTCCGCCTCGCCGAGACCGATGGCGGGGTCGAGGCCAAGGCGTGGGGGCCGGGCGCGGCGTGGGCGCTCGAGGGCGCGCCGGCATGGTGCGGCGCGCTCGACGACCCCTCGGGCTTCGACCCTCCGCCGGGGCTCGTTCGCGACCTGCACCGCCGGTTCGCTGGTCTGCGGATCCCCTCGACCGGCCTCGTCACCGAGCGGCTGATCCCCGTGGTCCTCGAGCAGAAGGTGACCGGGGCCGAGGCGCGACGTGCCTACCGCCGGATGACGATGGCGCTCGGCGAGCCGGCGCCCGGGCCGGGTGACCTCATCGTCCCGCCGGACCCGGCGCGTTTGGCCGGCATGCCGTACGAGCGGTTCCACCCATTCGGGGTCGAGCGCCGTCGCGCCGAGGTCCTGCGTGCGCTCAGCGCTCGGGCGGCGTGGCTCGACGCGGCGGTCGAGCTCCCGCTCGAGGAGGCGGAGGGACGGATCGGCGCGCTGCGAGGCATCGGGCCGTGGAGCGTGGCCGAGGTGGCGCGCGTGGCGCTCGGCGACGCCGATGCCGTCTCGGTCGGGGACTTCCACGTCCCGAACGTCGTGGCCTGGGCGCTCGCCCGCGAACCGCGTGGGACGGACGAGCGGATGCTCGAGCTCCTCGATCCCTACCGCCCACACCGCGGACGCGTCCAGCTGCTGCTCGAGGCCGCAGCCATCCGTCCCCTCGCGTTCGGTCCTCGGATGGAGCCCCGCGCGATCGACCGGCTCTGACGACGTCGAGCCGCTACGCGGCCGCCGACTCGAGCTGACTCGTGCACGCCGGACACCGCGTGGCGTCCTTCGAGATCGTCGTCGTGCAGAACGGGCACGGACGCGTTGCCGGCGTCTCCTCCTTCCGCCGGGCGAAGCGGTTGTAGGCCTTCACGACGAAGAAGAGCGCCGCGGCCACGAGCAGCAGGTTGACGAGCGCGGTGAGGAACGCTCCGTACGGGATCACGATCTCGCCGTTCCGGTGAACGCCGAAACGGTCGAACGACACGTCACCGCCGACGACGTAGCTAACCGTCCCGAGGATCACGTCGGTGAGGGCGGTGACGACACCCGTGAACGCCACGCCCATGATGAACGCGACCGCCAGGTCGACCAGGTTGCCGCGCGAGATGAACTCCTTGAACTCCTTCAGCATGCTCCGACCTCCTTCGACCGGTCGCTACCCCTGAGCGTCCCGGAACACCCGGAGCATCGCCCGGCGCGCCCGCCGCGTGATCCGCAGGTAGTCGTCCAGGAACGACTGGCGAGGGTACTCCTCGTACCCCAGGCGCCGGGCCAGCACCACCTGCTCCTGCGGCGACGCCGGGACCGCCTCGGCGTGGACGCGGCGGTCCATCTCGAGCGCGTTCTTCACGCCCGACAGGAACACGAACGCCTCGCCGAGCGCGCGCGCCGAGGCGTCCTCGAGGAGCCGCGCCGAGGCGAGCGCCTCGATCGCGTCGAGCGTTCGTCGCGAACGGACCTCGGGGTGCGCGCCCCCGTGGCGCATCAGCGCGAGCTCGACGGCGAACTGCACGTCGGCGAGCGAGCCGTGCCCGAGCTTGAAGTGGAAGGTCCCGGCCTCGACCGGGTGGACACGCTCGCGCTCGATCCGCTGGCGCATCCGGACGACCTCGGCCGCGCGCTCGCGAGGCAGGTACTCCGGGTACGCGAAGTCCACCGCGAACGAGCAGAACCGACGACCGAGCGCCTCGTCCCCGGCGACGGACCGAGCCCGCAGGAGCGCCTGGAACTCCCACGTCTCGGCGTAGCGCTCCCAGTACTCGAGGTACGCCGTGAACGACTTCGCCAGCGGGCCGCTGCGGCCCTCGGGCCGCAGGTCGGCGTCGGGCTCCCACCCCGCCTCGCGGATCCCGGCGATCACCCGCTCGGCGGCCTCGGCGCCCAGGCGGAACGCGTCCGTCCCCTCGCCCTCGTACACGAACACGACGTCCAGGTCCGAGGCCACGTTCAGCTCCTCGGCGCCCAGCTTGCCGAGACCGATCACCGCGAACGGCAGCTCGGGCGCCGCCGCCTCGACGGCCTCGCGGACCACCCGATCGGCCACGGCCGAGAGCGCGAGGCCCGTCTCCTTCGGCTGGAGCTCGCGCGCGGCGGCGCGGGCGACGACCGACACGAGCGCGGCCTGCGGATCCCCAACCCCCTCGTCCTCGAGCGCCAGCACCCGCGACGGCCGGGCCGCGAGCGCATCCGTCGCGAAGGACGACGCGCCGACCGCGTGCGCCAGCCGTCGCGCGACGCCCGGGTCGCCGGTCAGCGTGTCCGCGATCCGGGGCTCGGCGGCCGCCGCCCCGACCACCCGCTCGAGCCGCACGATCGCGGCGTCCGGGCTCGCCGCGAGCGCCAGGGCTGGCGCCATCACCGGGAAGACGTGCGCCAGGACCTTCCCCAGCCGAGTCGACGGGTCGACGAGCCGAGACAGCACCTCGTACGAGGCCGTGGGGTGGGCGAACCCCAGACCCTCGAGCAGCTCCTCGGTGGCGGCGCGGTCGACGCCGAGCCTCGGCGCGGTCGGCCCGGCGAAGGCCTCGAGCAGCGGACGGTAGAACAGGCGCTCGTGCAGACCGCGCACGAGCGACGTCTGCCGCTCGAACTCGACCTGCAACGCGTCGGCGCCGTCGAGGCCGAGCGAGCGGGCCAGTGTCGTCCGCGCCGCGCGGTCGGCCGGCAGGTCGTGGGTCTGGATGTCCCGCACGATCTGCAGGCGGTGCTCGAGCGTCCGGAGGAACCGATACGCGTCGGCGAGCGTGTCGGCGTCGGACCTCGCGACGTAGCCCTCGGCCGCGAGGGTGGCGAGCGCGCGGAGCGTGTTCGGCTCCCGGAGCCGCTCGTCACGGCGGCCGTGCACGATCTGCAGCAGCTGCACGGCGAACTCGACGTCCCGGATCCCGCCCCATCCGCGCTTCACCTCCACGGCGGCCTTGCCGCGGGCGCGGACGTACTCCTCGAGACGCACCTTCACGCGCCGCACCTCGTCGATCGCCTGCGGCGCCAGGTGCTCGGGGTAGACGAACGGAGCCACCGCCTCGACGAACGCCGAACCGAGCTCGACGTCGCCCGCGACCGGACGCGACTTGATGAGGGCCTGGCGCTCCCACGTCGCCGCCTGGGCGGCGTAGTACTCGCGCATCGCGTCGAGCGAGCGCGAGAGCACGCCGGCTCGGCCGCCCGGGCGGAGCGTCGGGTCCACGCGCAACGCGATGCCCTCGGCCGTCGGCTCAGACAGCAGGCGGACGAACGCCGCCGCCTGCCGCTCGGCCTGGTCGGCTCGAGCCGGGCCGGCGCCCGCGTGCACGAACAGCAGGTCGACGTCGCTCGCGTAGTTGAGCTCCGCGCCCCCGAGCTTGCCGAGCGCCACCACCGCCAGGCCGTCGGGCGCGGCAATCCGGCACGCGAGGGCCGAACACGCCTCGGCGACCGCGCTGATCTCCGCCACGACGTCCTCGAGCGACGCGCCGCCGAGGTCCCGGGCCGCCACCCGCAGCATCGCCCGTCGGCGGAACAGGCGGAGCCCGTCCCGCTGGCCCCGGCGCTCGACGTCCTCCGCGAGCTCGCGGTCGAGCTCGGAACGATCGCGGGGTCGAACGTCGCCGAGCGCGCCCGTGTCCTCGGGATGCCGGACCAGGAAGTCGGTGGCCGCCCTCGAGAAGCCCAGCAGACGCACGGCGACCGGGAGGACGTCGGGGCGCCCGAGCGTCTCGCGGGCGTCGGGGTCCTCGCCCACGCGCGAGAGCGCCACGCGCGCGAGCTCCGGATCCGGCGCCTCCGCGAGCGTCCGGCCCAGGTCCTCGGGCGTCATCACACTGTCCACCCCATCCGCGCATCGTAGACGCCTTGCGCCGCCCGTTTGACAGGCACGCGCGGGCCGAGCATACTCGCGATGATACCGAGTATAGGAGCGGCGTTATGTCGGTCCCGATGAGCCTCCTCGCGATCCTCGATGAGGGCCCGAGCTACGGCCTTCGACTCAAGCAGGAGTTTGAGCGGCGGACGGGTGGCGTCTGGCCGCTCAATGTCGGCCAGGTGTATACGAGCCTCGACCGGCTCGAGCGGGAGGGCTTGGTCCGGCAGCTCGACGGCGGGATCGAGCGCCAGCGCCCGCACGAGATCACGCCAGCTGGCCGCCGGCGACTGGCCGAGTGGTACGACCGACCGATCGACCGCTCGCCCGGCCGCGACCAGCTCGTGCTGAAGCTCGTGATGGCGGTCGGCGGCGCGAACGGCGACCCCGCCGCGGTGATCCAGGCCGAGCGCCGAGGCGCCGTCGAGCTGCTGCAGCAGTACACGCGGTTGAAGCGCGACGGGCTCGAGGACGACCTCGGCTGGGCGTTCCTGGTCGACTCGCTGATCTTCAAGACCGAGGCGCGCGTGCGGTGGCTCGACGCCTGCGAGGCGCGTCTCACGAAGGCCCGCCCGTTCGGCTCTGGCACGCGTGCAGCCGCGCCCACGGAGGGCGCCAACGAGCCGGTCAAGATCACGCCGCCCGCGGAGGTGCTCCGATGACCCCAACGCTCGAGCTCTCCCGCGTCACCAAGCGGTTCGGCGGCGGTCACCTCGAGGTCGACGCCCTGACCGAGGTCTCGATGACGGTCGAACCCGGCGAGCTCGTGGCGGTGATGGGCCCGAGCGGTTCGGGAAAGACCACGCTGCTCTCGCTCGCCGGCGGGCTCGACACGCCCACCGAGGGCACCGTCACGGTCGAGGCGGTCGACCTGTCGACGCTCGGCGTGCGCGAGCTCGCCCGGCTCCGCCGCCGGCGGATCGGCTACGTGTTCCAGCAGCTGAACCTGATCGACGGGCTCACCGCCGCCGAGAACGTCTCGCTCCCGCTCGAGCTCGACGGGGTCGCCACGAGCCAGGCCCGTGCGAGGGCGTTCGAGGCCCTCGAGCGGGTCGAGATGACCGAGCTCGCGGACCGGTTCCCCGAGGAGCTCTCCGGCGGCGAGCAACAGCGGGTCGCGATCGCGCGAGCGGTCGTGGGCGAGCGCATCCTCTTGCTCGCCGACGAGCCCACGGGCGCGCTCGACTCGGTGACCGGCGAGAAGGTGCTTCGCCTCCTGCGGGGTCACTGCGACCGCGGCGGCAGCGGCGTTCTGGTGACGCACGACGCGCGGTTCGCCGCGTGGGCCGATCGGGTCGTGTTCCTGCGCGACGGTCGGATCGCCGACGAGACCCGGTCCCCGGAGGGGCCCGAGTCCCTACTGTCCGACGCGGCCACGCGATGAGCGCCCCCGCGTACCGAGCCGTTGCTCGCGTCGCCTTGCGCCAGGCCTGGCGCGCGAGGTGGAGGAGCCTGCTAGTCGTCGCGATGGTCGCCCTGCCGATCGGCGGGCTCGTCACTGCGGCGATCGCGATCCGGACCGCGACCGAGACCCCGGCGGAGCGAGCACTGGCCGCGATGGGGAGCGCGGACCTGCTCGTCTATCCATCGAAAGGAGTCGACGTCGCGGACATCCAGGACGCGCTGGCGGCCGGTACGACCGTCGCCGAGCAGCGCTCCGCCTACACCGAGACCGCCATCGGCGGAACGTTCACTCAGATCTTCCTCACCGAGGTCTCCATCCCGGTGGACCGACCCCCGGGCCGCGGCCTGCTCGCGCTCGTGAACGGTCGGTTCCCGTCGGCGTCCGGCGAAGGGGCGGTGAGCCCACGGCTGCTCGACAGCCTGCAGGCGGACATCGGGGGCACGGCGACGCTCGAGGAAATCGGCTTCGCGTTCCGGGTCACCGGGACGGCGGTTCAGCGCCGCGAGCCGACGTTCCCGGTCGCGATCCTCGGTCCCGGATCGTTCGACGCGCTCGAGGCCACGAGGCCGAACGTGGTCGACACGGAGGCCTTCCTCGTCGACCTCCCGTCCGGCACGTCCATAGAGCAGGCCGTGACGGCGCTCAAACGCGTTCCGGGCCTGGAGGGCGGCATCGACACGCGAGCCTCGATGATCCAGCTGACCGAGGAGAACCCCAACAGGGCAACGGGATGGTCGTTCGCCGTCACGGTTCTGGTGCTGTTGGGAACCGGCCTGATCGCCGGCGCCGCGTTCGCGGTCGGCGCAAGGCGCCAGCTCCGCACGCTCGGCCTGCTCGGAGCGGCCGGGGGGGAGCCCGGTCACATCCGCGCAACCGTGCTCACGGGTGGTGTCACGCTTGGGTTCCTCGGCTCGCTCGCGGGTGTCGCGCTGGGGATAGCCTGCGCCTTCGCGATCCATCCGCACCTGAACGCATTCGCCGGCCAGCTCGTCGGCCCCGTCGAGATCCCGATCCAGCCCCTCGTCGGCGCAGTGGCGCTTGGCACGATGGCCGGCGCGCTGGCGGCGCTCGGGCCCGCCCGGACGGCGGGTCGCCTCACGACGCTCCAGGCCCTGGCCGGGCGCCTCCCGACGCCCAGGCGACCGGGGCGGATCGCCGCGACCGGAATGACGGCCGTCGCGGTTGGATGCGCGATCGTGATCTTGGCCACCCCTTCGCACTCTGGAACCGGGCTGGTCACTGGGGTGATCATCATGACAGCGGGGTTCCTGATCGCGATCCCGCTGCTCGTGACGTGGACCGGCAGGATCGCCGGCGCCCTGCCGCCGATCCCGCGCCTGTCGACGAGGGACATCGCTCGCCACAGCCGGCGGACAGGCACGGCGCTCGCGGCCGCGGTGATCGCGCTCGCGGTCCCGGTCGCGGTCTCGGCGATCACCCTCAGCCAGGAGGCGGCCGACCGCCGGGTCCCGTACCTGGCCGATGACCAGCTGATGATCGAGCTCGTCGGCCGCGGCGCGGACTGGGATCCTGCCGTCGAGACCGAGCTCCGTCGAGCCCTGCCCGGCTCGGCACTCGCGCCGCTGATACCTCTCGTCGCGACCGAGGAGCGGCGCGAGCAGAGCGTCGAACGGGTCTTGACGGTGCACGGGCCGGAGCATACGGACGCGAACGGCTCCTGGTGGATCGGCGGCCAGCTCCTGGTCGATGACGGCGAGCTCCTCCGCGTTCTGCACGCGGAGGATGGCCTCCCCGCGCTCGAGGCGGGCAAGGTCGTCGGGCTCGGTCCCGACAGCATCGATCTCGAACCCGGCGTCGCCGACGACGCGACGGTGAAGGTCTACGTTGGCGCCCGAGAGCGGCGGTCGATGACGTTCCCAGCGTCCGAAGCCGGCTCGGCGACGTACAACGCGACGAGCGGCATCTACATGATCTCGCAGGCGCGCGCCCACGAGCTCGGGTTCTCGGCGAGCGCGAGTTCGATCGGGTACCCACAGATGGTCCTCCGGGCGGCGGCGCCGCTCGACGAGGAGCAGATCGACCGCGCGAAGGATGTGGCGGCCCGGCACTCGGGGACCTCGGTCCGAGCGGCGGGCGACTACAGCTCCGGCGAGGGTGGCGCCCGACTCCTCGTCTCAGTCATCGCATCGATGCTCGCGCTCGCGATCGTGTTCGTGATCGTCGCGCTTGTCGGCGCCGAGTCGCGTCGCGATCAGGCGATCCTGGTCGCGGTCGGAGGGGAGCCGCGGATCCGTCGCGCCGTCGCCGGCTCGCGCGCGCTCGTCACGGCCCTGCTCGCGGGGTTCCTCGCCGCGCCCGTGGGGTTCCTCCCGGCGGCGGTGTTCCGCATCGCACAGGCGCGCGGCTACCCGATCGTCGTGCCGTGGACGACCCTCGGGATCGTGCTCCTCGCCACGCCGATCCTAGCGGGTCTGAGCGCAGCGCTGGTGTCCCGCCAGCCGAAGGCCGCCCAGCTCCTGCGGCCGATCGAGTAGCCCACACCCACGTTGGCGAGGGAGTTCACCTCCCCGTAACCGAGGGTGCCGCGGGGTCCGATAGGCTCGGCCCAGCCCGAGCAAGGAGTGACGAGATGGCGCTGTCCGCCGAGGCCGAGTACGTCCTTCGCACGATCGAGGAGCGAGGGATCCGTTTCGTCCGCCTGTGGTTCACGGACGTCCTGGGGTTCCTGAAGGCGTTCACGATCACCTCGCAGGAGCTCGAGGGCGCCTTCACCGAGGGGATGGGCTTCGACGGCTCGTCGATCGACGGCTTCAGCCGGATCGAGGAGTCCGACATGGTGGCCGTGCCCGACCCGAGCACGTTCCAGCTGATCCCGTGGAGGACCGAGGCGCAGGTCGCGCGGATGTTCTGCGACGTGTTGAACCCCGACGGGACGCCCTTCGAGGGCGACCCCCGCTACGTACTGAAGCGTCAGCTGCAACGGGCCGCCGAGATGGGGTTCACGTTCTACGTCGGGCCGGAGCTCGAGTACTTCTACTTCAAGAGCCTCGAGGAGCCGACCTTCCTGGACCAGAGCAGCTACTTCGACGAGACGCCGCTCGACGTCGCGACGGACTGGCGCAAACGCACGGTCACGTACCTCGAGTCGATGGGCATCCCGGTCGAGTACGTCCACCACGAGGTCGCCCCAAGCCAGCACGAGATCGACCTGCGGTACACGGACGCCCTCACGATGGCGGACAACGTGATGACGTACCGGCTCACCGTCAAGGAGGTCGCCCAGGAGTTCGGGATCTACGCGACGTTCATGCCGAAGCCGAAGCAGGGCGTGAACGGCAGCGGGATGCACACCCACCAGTCGCTGTTCACCGACGACCGCAACGCGTTCTTCGACGCGGACGACGAGCACCACCTCTCGAAGACGGCGAAGGCGTACATCGCCGGCATCCTGCGCCACGCCCCCGAGATCACCCTGGTCACCAACCAGTGGGTCAACTCCTACAAGCGGCTCGTCCCCGGCTACGAGGCGCCGGTGTACGTCTGCTGGGCGAGCCGGAACCGCTCGGCGCTCGTCCGCGTGCCGATGTACAAGCCCGGCAAGGAGGCCGCCACGCGGATCGAGTACCGCTCCCCGGACCCCGCGTGCAACCCGTACCTCGCGTTCGCGACGATGCTCGCCGCCGGGCTCGAGGGCATCGAGAACGACCACGAGCTGCCGCCGCAGGCATCCAACAACATCTACGAGATGGGCGAGGACGAGCGCAGGGCGGCCGGGATCCGATCGCTCCCGGAGGACCTCTACGAGGCGATCGAGCTCGCCGCCGAGTCCAAGATCCTCGTGGACGTCCTCGGCGAGCACGTCCACGAGTTCCTCATCCGCAACAAGCGCGAGGAATGGGACTCGTACAAGGCGTACGTGACCCCCTACGAGCTCGAGCGGTACCTGCCCATCCTCTGAGCGGCTCCTCGCTCGAGCCGCGGTACCCATGCATCGGCGTGCGTCGTCCGGATGGGGCTCGCCACAACGGGGGATACGGAGTAGGCTGCTCGGCCTAATCCGGATGGCCCGGTCGGGAAGCGCCCGAACCGACGCGACGCCGGGAGAGGGAGGGTTCGATGTCGCGCACCCAGACGTGGCGCCGCAGGTGGACGGGGATGGCGGTCTTCGCCGCCGTCGTGGCCGGCTTGGCGACGTTCCCGGGCGGCGCCGCCGCCGTCACCGACGAGGATCCGCCGATCACCGTTCCCCAGGGGGTCCTCCGGCTCCACCTGGGAGCCGACGGCAACCGGTTCAGCTACGGCGGGACCGACCAGAACATCTCGATCAACGGGAAATGCATCGTGTCCCTCCAACCGGCGTCGAGGTTCGTGACGCTCTCGGGCCGGGGTGGGATCACCTCGAGCTCGCCGGACGGCGTCACCGCGAGCGTCGGCTTCAGTCCGTACGGTCTCGGTGCGAAGTACAACGAGGGCAAGGGCACCTCCTGCGGTCGGGTGGACGCCGACCAGTCGCTCACGCTCTCACTCGCCGGCACCCTGGACGGTAAGGTCGTCTCGGCCGCGCAGCTCGACGTCGAGGGCAAGTTCAACGTGGTCGTGCAGGCCGATCTGTACCGTGACGGGCAGCCGGTCGGCACCGCCGAGCTCAGCAACCCGGCGTTCTCCGACAACGGCCCGGACTCCGGCGCCCGCGACAACGTCCGCTGGGAGATCGCCACGGACCTGAACCCGGAGACGCCCGCACCCGAGCCCTTCGACACCATCGTGCTCAGCCCGAAGGACCGCGTCGGCTCCTTCTCGCTGGAGGGCGGCGCCGACGGGACGCCCGCCTCAGAGGAACCGCTCGTGGCCAGCACGCTCGACTCCCTGTTCGAGATCTCGACCTTCTACGGCGACCAGTTGGACTGCAACGAGCGGATCACCAGCACCGGCGAGGGCATCACGTTCACGATCGAGCGGATCGACGTCGGAGCGTGCACGCAGGACGTCCCCTACAACGTGACCTTCTCGCGCAACGGGACCGACCAGGACGTGTTCCTCGAGAAGGACGAGTCGATCGTCGACGGGCAGCAGGCCGAGTTCCTCGTGGACATCGTCTGGGCACCCGAGCCGGCCGAGACGCCGGTGCCGGCGACGCTCATCACCCTCCCCGGCGGCTCGCCGGCCGAGGTCGAGTGGTGCAACCCGGGCCCCGCGCTCTCGAGCTCCTTCCCGTGGTGCCTCACGGCCCAGGAGTCGGAGTTGTTCGGCACGGAGACGGCGCCGGACAACGAGATGCAGGTCACGGACCACTTCTACGGGAAGTTCGACCCGGCGTTCAGCCGGCGCTGACCGGACGTTCCACGGAGGGCGGTCCCGAGGTGGGACCGCCCTGAGCCCGGCGGAGGCAACGGAACCGCAGGGACGGCCACGATGCCCAGGCGATCGAGCAGGACGCCGCTCTCCGAGCGCCAGCCGTCCCCGGGCGCCCAGCCCGCCACGCGGGCAAGCCGGAGGAGCGCCTGCAGCGTGAAGGCGACCTCGTGCTCGGCGCCGCGCTCACGCCCCGCGCGCAGGCTGGCCTCGAGCGCCTCGCGGGCGCCCGCCAGGTCACCCTTCTGGATCAGCGCGTAGCCGCGGACACGCTCGACCAGCGGCGTGAGCAAGCCCGGCCCGACACCGGCGCGGAGCTCCTCGCGCACGTGGTCGGCCATCGCGAGGGCCCCGGCCGCGTCGTCCATGAACAGCAGGGCCTCGGCGATCCGGGCGTCCGCCTCCAGCGTGTCCCCGTGCGCGCCCACGTAGGCGAACTCCGCGCGGGCGTCCTCGAAACGGCGCATCGCGGCCTCGAACCGGCCGGTCCGGACCTCCAGGCGGCCCAGGTAGCCGAGGCAGATCCCCAGGTTGAAGTGGTCCTCGGAGGCCCGCCAGACCCGCCCGGCATCGCGAAGGAGCGTCTCGGCCGCCTCGTACCGCCCCTGGTCGAGCAGGATCTCGCCGATGTTGAGGTCCGCGAGCGCGACGTTCGTCGGGTCGCCGGTCCTGCGCCGGAGGTCACGCGCGCGCTCGTTCAGCTCGAGCGCTTCCGACCACCGACCCTCGAGGTACGCGCCGGCGCCCAGGTTCGCGAGCACCATCGCCTGCTTCGGGAGGTCGCCGATGCCCTCGAACAGCTCGAGCGCTCGCCGCCAGTGGTCCTCGTACTCGGGCTCCCCGAGGACCACCTTCGCCACGCCCAGGATGTTCTCGGCGTCGCCCACCGTCTCCGGGAAGCCGGCCTCCTCGGCCTCCGACCGGGCCCGCAGCGCCACGCGGATCGCGGCTCGGTTGCGACCTTCGGCCTGCAGGACCGCTGCGTACCGAGCGTCCGTGTGCGCCCGCTCACGGAGCGCCTCCCGGCCGGGGACCTCCTCCACGGTCCGCCTGGCGCGGGTGAGCCATCGCAGCGCCTGCGGGAGCTTGCCCATGCTCTCCTCGATCAGCGCCCGCTTGTACAGCAGGCGGGCGCTCGGGATCGGTTGGGAGGCGCTCAGGCGACGCGCCTCGGCGTAGGCGCGGCCGGCTGCCGCGTGGAGGCCCGCCCGGTGCCGGACGTCGCCGAGCGACTCCCACACCGGCAGGAGCTCGGTCGCTTCCCGGCCGGCGCGACGACCCGCCTCGATCGCCCGCTCGTAGAACCGCGCCGCCTCCACGTTCGCGTAGATCTGGACGGCGCGCTCGGCGGCGAGCAGCGCGTAGCGCCAGCCCTTCTCGAACTCCTCGGCGATCACGAAGTGCAACGACAGGATCCCGCCCGACTCGTCCGCCTGCGCGCCGAGCTCACGCTCCATCCGCGCGCCGACCAGACCGTGGAGCCGGCGTCGCGTCCGGAACGGCAGCCCCCCGTACGCGGCGTCGCGAACGACCGCCCGACGGAACCGCACGTACCCCTCGTCCTCGTCCTCGAACAGCTCCGACAGCCGCGCCCATCGGTCGGCGTCGGGCGGCGCCTCGCCGTCCTCGAGCAGGTCCTCGAGGAACCGAGGATGGAAGCTCAGCCCCAGGACCGCCGCGCGCCGCACGAGGGTGCGGTCCTCGGGCGCCAGACGGTCCACCACCGCGAGCGCGGCGGCCTCGACCGAGTCGGGCAGGTGCGCGACGTCCGAGGTCTGCGCGGCCTGCACCAGGTCGAGCAGGAGCTCGGGGTTGCCCCCCGAGCGCTCCGCGACCACCTGCACCACGTGCGCCGGGAGCGGAAGGGTCTCGGTGGCGGCCTCGGCGAGCGCGACCGTCGCCGCGTGGTCGAGCGGCCGAGGCTCGACCCGGATCAGCCACGGACGGTCCGGCGCGACGAGACCGTCCGATCCCGGACGGCGCGTGAGGACGACGAGCCACGGCATCGTCCCGAGCTCGTCCGCGAGCGCGCGGAACAGATCGGCCGATGCCTCGTCCATCAGGTGAACGTCCTCGACCTCGACGAGGGTCGCATCGAGGAGCGTGGCCCGCAGGAACCGAAGGACGACCTCGTGCAGCTTCGTGCGACGGAACTCGGGAGCGAGCTCCTCGACCTCGGGGGTGGTCGGGACCTCCACGTCGAAGACGACCGCGAGCAGCGGCAGCCACGGCAGCAGGTCGGGCCGTTCGCGCTCGACGAGCTCGCCGAGCCGCCGCAGGACGACCTCGGGCGGGTCCTCCCACGACAGGTCGAACGCCTCCCGCAGGAGCTCGCGCCAGGCGACGTACGGCGTGGAGCTCGTGTACGCCTCGCACGTTGCCCGCAGCACCGGCATGCCCGAGGCACGTTCGCGCAGCTCCTCGAGCAGCCGCGTCTTCCCGATCCCCGCCTCCCCCGAGATCTCGACCAGCCGTCCGCGGCACCCGCGGGCCGAGGCCAGCGCCTCCTCGAGCGCGGCGACCTCGCGCTCGCGTCCGAGGAGCATGAAGCGCCCCGGTCCTGACTCGCGCCCGCGAGAGCCGATCGCCTCGCCGACCTCCCATGCCTGCACCGGCCTGGCCTTGCCCTTCACGCTGAACGGCTCGAGCTCGGTGACGGCGAACCGCGTGGCCGACCGGTCCAGCACCTCCGCGGTCGCGTAGATCCTGCCCGGCTCGGCCTTGGCCATGAGGCGTGCGGCCAGGTTCACCGCATCGCCCATCACCGTGTACGTCCGACGGTGGGACGGCCCGATGTCGCCGGCGAACACGGCGCCCCGGTTCACGCCGATCCGGATCGGGATCCGCGTCACGGTCTCGACGATGCTCCGCAGCGCGAGCAGCATGCGCTCCTCGTCGTCCCCGGTGACGCTCGGCGCGCCGGCCGTGAGGATGATCTTGCCGCCGTCGGCGTCGACATCGGATCCGAGGAAGCACACGCCGTGGTGGTCGACGGCGGCCTGTACGGTCTCGACGAGATCCTGAAGGGCGAGTGCGGTCACCTCGGCGCCCTCGGCGCGGAGCATCTCGTCCGTCCCGTCGAAGTGGAGGAAGGCGACCGTGACCGGCCGGTGCTCGGGGGCGCCGCCGCCCGCCAGCACGTGCTCGCGAACCGCGACCGACAGGCAGCGTGCCGTCTCCTCCGGGACGTGCTCGTCCAGCGCGATGTCGCCGAGCGGCGGGACGTCGCGAGGCTCGCGGACGAGCAGCCGCCCGGGCCCCTTGTCGCGCCCGATGCACCGGGCCGGGAGCACCGCCGCCGCCTCGGGGCTCACGAGGATCTCGCCGGCCTCGGCCTCGTGCTCCATCTCGACCGTGCGGCTCCACGCGGGGCCGGTCACGAGGAGCTCCCGATGCGAGTCGCCGACGAGGAACATGTCGAAACGCCCGGTGTGCATCCCCACGGACATCCGGAGCTGGAGCTTCACGCCGGGCAGCTCGACCCGACCGACCTCGCGGAGCATGCGCCGCATCCAGACCGCGGAGCGCGCGGCGCGCTCCACGTGGCCCGGACCGTCGAACAGCATCAGCAGCGCGTCACCGCCGAACTTGATCAGACCGCCTCCGTTCGCGTACGCGACCGAGAGCAGGGCGCTGAAGCACCCCTCGATCGCTTCCGTCACCTGCTCGGCACCCTCGCGACCGTGCGCCGAGAGCCGTTCGGAGAGCTTCGTGAACCCGGAGATGTCGACGAACACGACCGTCCCATCGACGCTCCATGCCCGCTCCTGCGGGGCCGTCGTCAGCCGCTGGAGCAGCAACCGGGGCACGTACGGGCGTGAGGAGGAGGAGCGGGCGGGGACCTGCGCCTCGGACGCCACTCGGACCACGGCGGCAACATTAGGGGGTTCGGCGGGGAGGAACCACCTGGTTACCGCCACGGCGATGCCCGCCTTGGTGCGGCCGAGGCGCCTCGGCTACTGTGTGCGGCCATGGACGACGCCGAACACGAGCCCACACCCTCCCTCGCCGAGGCGCGCCGTCTCCGCGTCGACATCCACGACGCCCTCGTCGCGGCCGAGGAGGCGCTCTCCGGCCCTGCGTCGGGTCGCGAGGACGCGTGGGCCCGCGAGGTGGTCGCCGCGCTCACGCATCTGCGGGAGACGATCGAAGACCACATCGAGGTGACCGAGCGCCCCAGCGGGCTCTACGACGAGATCCTCGAGAACGCCCCACGCCTGGCCACAGCCGTGCAGCGCCTACGTCAGGAGCACCCCGTGCTGCGGGACACGACCTCCGAGGCCATCGCCCGCCTGCGGACGACGCCCGTCGGGACGACGTGGAGCCTCGAGGAGGCTCGCGACGACATCCAGCGCCTGTTCGGGCACATCGTGCGGCATCGACAGCACGGGGCCGACCTGGTCTGGGAGGCCTACAACCTGGACATCGGCGGCATCGAGTGACGACCGCGTCGGCCGGCGCGGCTAGGCTTCCCGTGTGGTCCGGATCGCGCTCGGCCAGCTGAACACCACCGTCGGCGACCTCGAGGGCAACGTCGAGCGTCTGCGGGAGTGGACCTTCCGCGCGACCGAGGCCGGCGTCGACATCGTCTGCTTCCCCGAGCTCGCGATCACCGGCTACCCGCCCGAGGACCTCGTCCTGCACCCCGAGTTCGTCCAGGACAACCTCGAGGCGCTCGACGAACTCGCCCGGCGTACCGCGGACGGGTGCGCCGTGCTGACCGGCTTCATCGATCGGAGCGATCGCGGCGTCCACAACGGTGCGGCCCTGCTGCGTGAGGGCGAGGTCCGAGCGACGTACCACAAGATCAAGCTCCCGAACTACGGCGTCTTCGACGAGCGCCGGTACTTCGTCCCCGGTCGGGACGGCTGCGTCGTCGACATCGGCGGCGCGCACCTGGGCCTGTCCGTCTGCGAGGACGCGTGGGGGCCGGGTCCGCCCTTCGACGGCTACACGCGGACCAAGCTGATCATCAGCATCAACGGCTCCCCCTACCAAGTGGGCCAGCGCTTCGAACGACTGGATGTGTGCGCCGCCCGAGCCAGGGAGACCAGCGCGTGGATCGTGTACGTGAACGCCGTCGGCGGCCAGGACGAGCTCGTCTTCGACGGCTGCTCGATGGTCGTGAGCCCCGACGGTGAGCTCGTGCACCGCGCCTCGGCGTTCACCGAGGACCTGCTCGTCGTCGAGCTGCAGGACATCCGCGGCGGCGCGACGTGGGCGGTCGCGACCCGCCCCGAACGCGACCCCTGGCCCGAGGGCCCCGAGGAGGTGTACCGGGCGCTCGCGCTCGGCCTGCGGGACTACGTGCGGAAGAACGGGTTCGGCGAGGTCGTGCTCGGGCTCTCCGGCGGCATCGACTCGGCGATGGTGGCCACTCTCGCGGCGGACGCGCTCGGATCCGACGCCGTCCACGCCCTCGCGATGCCGTCGCCGTACTCCTCGGCCGAGAGCCTCGAGGACGCCACCGAGGTCGCGCGTCGACTGGGGATCCGACTCGACGTCCTGCCGATCGAGGAGGCGTTCCGCGCGTACCTGGCCGCCCTCGCCGACCTGTTCGCGGGGACACAGAGCGGCGTGGCCGAGGAGAACCTCCAGGCGCGGATCCGCGGCAACCTGCTGATGGCGCTGTCGAATAAGCGCGGGGGGCTCGTGCTGGCGACGGGCAACAAGAGCGAGTTCGCCGTCGGGTACTCGACGCTCTACGGCGACATGGCGGGCGGCTTCGCGCCGATCAAGGACGTTCCGAAGACGCTCGTGTACGAGCTCGCGCGGTGGCGGAACGCCCGCGGGGGCGACCCCCCCATCCCGCAGCGCGTGCTCGACAAGCCGCCCTCGGCCGAGCTGCGGCCGAACCAGAAGGACACCGACTCGCTCCCCCCGTACGACGTGCTCGACCCGGTGATCGAGGCGTACGTGGAGGACGACCGGTCGCCCGAGGAGATCGTCGAGGCCGGCGCCGATCCCGAGATCGTGCATCGCGTCGTCGCGATGATCGATCGCGCCGAGTACAAGCGGCGGCAGGCCGCCCCGGGGATCAAGATCACGCCCCGCGCGTTCGGACGCGACCGCCGGATGCCGATCACGAACCGGTACCGGCGGAGCGGCGCCCGGTAGCGCGCCCCGCCGGCCGGTCCGAAGGACGGGTCAGCGCAGCTCCCACGTGACGGTCACGCCGACCTCGGTCTCGATCGTGGGCGTCTCGACGGGCGGGGCGCCGGCCCCGGTGGCGGCCTCGGCCACCGCGTAGTCGCGGTACATCACCGGCGGCGTCGGAGCGCCGGTCTCGACGACCGAGACCACGGCGCCGAGCTGCGCGCCGCTCGCGGCCGCGAGGGCCTCGGCCTTCGAGCGCGCGTCGCCGACCGCGTCGGCCAGCGCGTCCTCGGCACCGGCGCTCTCGTCGGAAAGGCCGAACGAGATGCCGCTCGACAGGTTCGCGCCCGCGTCGATCGCTGCGTCGATCACCGCGCCGATGTCGTCCATCGACCGGACGGTCGCGGTGATCTGGTTCCCGGCGGAGTAGCCGACGATCGTCATCCCGTTGTCGTCGTACCGCGGGTGCAGGTCGATCCACGCGGTCGCGACGTCGTCCGCCGCGACGCCGGCGCGCCGCACCGCCTGGATCACGTCGCTCATGCGGTTCGCGTTGTCACGCATCGCGGCCCCGGCCGTCTGGGCCTGGGTCTGCACGCCGAGCGTGACGGTCGCCTCATCGGGATCGGACGTGATCGTGGCCGTTCCGGAGACCGTGACGGTTCGCTCCATCGTCCCGGGCTCGGGATCGGACGATTGCGCGAGCGACGGCAGCATGAACGCCACCGTCACCCCGAGCGCCAGACCGGCGAGTCCCCACTTCGCGTTGCCCTTCATCGCACGCACCTCCGCGTCGGGATCGCCGGCTTGGACGCCGCCTGGGAGCCCGGAGGTTCCCCTACACTTCGGCCGGGGGCGGTAGCTCAGTCCGGTCAGAGCAGGGGGCTTTTAACCCTCGTGTCGCGGGTTCGAATCCTGCCCGCCCCACCGTTCACCCACCGCGTGTCGCCGCCGACGGATACGTTCGCCGGATGCGGGTCGAGATCCTCACGACCGACCGTGGCGTCAGGCTGCTCGCTCAGGTCCCCGAGACGCGGCGGGAGCGCGTCCGAGGGCTGCTCGGTCGGGCGTCGCTCGAGCCTGGGGCGGCACTCCTGCTCGAGCGGGCGCGCTCCGTGCACACGGTCGGGATGCGGTTCCATCTCGCCATCGCGTTCCTGGACGAGGAGCTCCATGTCATCGAGATCGTGCGCACCCGCCCCGGGGTGGTGCTCCGCCCCCGCCGCCGGGCCCGGCACGTGCTCGAGGCCCACCTCTCCAACGATCTTCGCGTGGGCGACCGCCTGGAGCGTCGCTCGGGGCGGCCGTGACCTGCTCCGAAGGACCGCCGACCGGCGGGGCGTCCGATGCCCAGGGAGCCTGCCGGCGCTATACTTCCGCGGCTGCCCCCGGGTGGGGGGCGCTGGTTCGCCCGGGCCCCCATCGTCTAGCGGCCTAGGATTTCGCCCTTTCAAGGCGGCGACACGGGTTCGAATCCCGTTGGGGGCACGGAAAACCGAATACCGGATACGCGGCTGTGGAGGAGTCCGGAGTCCTCATCGCCCTGTCAAGGCGAAGATCGCGGGATCGAAGCCCGTCAGCCGCGCCAGGCCAGGTAGCTCAGATGGCAGAGCACGCGGCTGAAAACCGCGGTGTCGGCAGTTCGATTCTGCCCCTGGCCACCCCCGCCCAATGGTCGCCGGCGCGCCGCTCGTCGCCGTCTCAGTTCAGGTTCTCGTGGCCGCGAGCCTCGGCCCAGCGCGTGATGACCGACTGGTACAGCTCGCCCGAGCGCGCGATCTCGCCCGACGACAACGCCGTGATGGCCTCCTGGAGCTCACGAGCGCTGTGGTCGTCGTCGAGCTCGTCCCACGTCAGGAAGTCGCACAGGCCGTCGTAGTCGAGCTCCACGAGCGAGCGCGGGTCGAACGCCGCGAGCCACTGGTGGATCTCGACGATCATGTCGGCGACCGGACCGAGGTCCGAGCGCCGGAGCGCCGGGATCGCCCGCTCGATGCGGCGGATCGCCTTCCGCGCGGTCGTGAGGTACGAGAGCCGGTGGCGGTCGCCGCGCTCGAGGATCCGGCGCTCCTCGTCGTCGAAGAGCACGAACCACCGGACCGGCACGTGCCAAGGGCTCTGCATCACGCACGAGACGTGGCCGGGGTTCCGCCGCCGTAGGCGGCCGAGCTCCCTCGAGGCACGCTTCGCCTCATCGCGCGGGACGAAGGCCTCGCTCCCCTCGAACGGCGAGGCCTCGCGGAACGCGAGCAGGCCCGCGAGGAAGCGCATCCGCGTCCGGAGCGGGCACACGTAGTATCGGCCCTCGACGAGCTTCACGAGCGCGCCCTCGCCCGCGGCCGGCACGAGGAACCCGAGCCGCCGTGACGTCGTCCGCTGCCGGTAGACCGGGCGGGGCGGGCGGATCATGCCGCCACCCAGGATGTAGCGCTCCCAGTGGGCCTGCTCCTCGGCGGGGAAGGACTCGAGGGGTTGGTACACGCGGAGCTCGGCCGAGGGGACCATGGCGCCGGAGTGTATATGCTCTCGGCCACTTCGCTCCAGCCACGCGATGAGCACGCGCGACCCGGCCGACGACGGCTTCCCGACGCTTCGACTCGTGGCCCCGGACGGCGCTCCGGTCGGGGAGACCGACGTCGGCCTGTCCGAGGACGATCTCCGCGAGCTGCTCCGGCTGATGACGCTCGCACGACGGCTGGACCGCGAGTGCATGGCGCTGCAGCGCCAGGGTGAGCTCACGGTCTACCCGCCGTTCGAGGGCCAGGAGGCCGCGCAGATCGGGAGCGCCTACGCGCTCGAGCCCGGCGACATGGCGTTCCCCTCCTTCCGCGAGCTGGCGGCCGCGATCGCGCGCGGGGTGGACGCGGTCGAGTACCTCCAGTACCACCGCGGGACCTGGCACGGCGGGCCGTACGACCCTGCCGCGAGCGGGTTCGCCCCGATCTGCGTGCCGGTCGCGACCCAGATCCCGCACGCGGTGGGATGGGCGCTCGGCGCGAAGTTGGACGGCTCGGGCGCCTGCGCCCTCGTGTACTTCGGCGATGGCTCGGCTTCCGAGGGCGACTTCCACGAGGGCGCGAACCTGGCCGCGGTGCTCGGGGTGCCCATGGTCCTGCTCTGCCAGAACAACGGCTGGGCGATCTCGATCCCGGCCGAGGAGCAGTACGTGGCGCCTATCGCGGCTCGTGCCGCCGGGTACGGCTTCCCCGGCGTGCGCGTGGACGGCAACGACGTGCTCGCGGTGTACCGGGCGACGAAGGAGGCGCTCGACCGCGCCCGCCGCGGCGAGGGCCCCACGCTGATCGAGGCGATGACGTACCGCATCGGACCTCACACGACCGCCGACGACGCGACGAAGTACCGAGGCGCCGAGGAGGTCGAGCGGTGGCGCGCGCTCGACCCGATCGAGCGCTACCGGCGGTACCTGCTCCGGAACGGCGTCGCCGACGACGCGTTCGTCCGGGCGTGCGAGGACGAGGCCGAGACGTGGGTCGGGGGCGTGCGGGCGGAGCTCACGGCGCTGGGCGCCCCGCCGGGCTCCGAGGTCTTCGAGCACGTCTTCGCGGAGCCGCCCGCGACGCTCGCTCGACAGCGGCGGGAGGCGCTCGACGATGCCTGAGATCACGATGTCCGGCGCGCTGAACGCGGCGCTCCGCGACGCGCTGGCCGGGGACCCACGGGTGCTCGTGTTCGGCGAGGACGTCGGCGAGCTCGGCGGCGTGTTCCGCGTCACCGAGGGCCTCCAGCGGGACTTCGGCCGCGAGCGCGTGTTCAACACGCCGATCGCGGAGGCCGGGATCGCCGGGATGTGCGTCGGGCTCGCGATGGCCGGCTGGCGGCCGATCGCCGAGTTGCAGTTCGACGGCTTCTCGTACCCGGCGCTCGACCAGGTCATCAGCCACGTCGCGAAGTACCGGGAGCGCACGCGCGGGCGGATCGGGATGCCGGTGACGATCCGCATCCCGTCGTTCGGCGGGATCCGAGGCAAGGAGCACCACGGCGAGAGCCCGGAGACCTACTACGTCCACACGGCCGGCCTGAAGGTCGTCGTGCCCTCGTCGCCGCTCGACGCGTACGCGCTGCTCCGCGCCGCGATCGCCGACCCGGACCCGGTGATCTTCCTCGAGCCGAAGAGCCGCTACTGGACGAAGGAGGCCGGCGACCTCCCGGCCGAGGGACCCGGCATCGGCCGGGCGCGGGTCGTGCGCGAGGGCTCGGCGTGCGTGCTCGTCGCCTACGGCGCGATGATCGCCCGGTGCATGGAGGCGTCCGAGGAGCTCTCGGACGAGGGCGTCGAGTGCTCGGTCCTCGATCTCCGCTCGCTCTCGCCGCTCGACGTCGACACGCTCGGCGAGGTCGTCCGGGCGGTCGGGCGCGCGGTCGTCGTGCACGAGGCGCCGCTCACGCTCGGGATGGGGGCCGAGGTCGTGGCGCGGATCGTCGAGGAGGCGTTCGACCACCTCGAGGCGCCGGTGCGGCGCGTGACGGGATGGGACGTGCCGTACCCGCCGGCGTCGCTCGAGTCGACGTACCTGCCCTCCGTCGAGCGGATCTCGGCCGCCGTACGGGAGGTCGTGGCCTACTGATGGGCGAGCGCGTCTTCCATCTGCCGGACCTGGGCGAGGGACTCGAGGAGGCCCAGATCTCGGCGTGGCTCGTCGCAGAGGGCGACGAGGTCGCGCTGAACCAGCCGCTCGTCGAGGTCGAGACCGCGAAGGCCGTCGTCGAGATCCCCTCGCCATTCGCGGGACGCGTCGTGTCGGTGCACGCGCCGGAGGGCTCGACGCTTCGGGTCGGAGATCCCCTGTTCACCGTGTCGGATGCTGACGAAGAGGCCGCCGAGGAGGCCGGCGAGGCTTCGGCTCCGCCGGCAGGGTCCAGCCTGACCCCGGTCCCGCCGAACGTCGCCGGACGACCGCGTCCATCGTCGCCGTCGTCGGCCGCTGCGACGCCGGCGGTCCGGACGTTCGCGAAGTCGCTCGGCGTGGATCTGTCCTCCGTCGACGGGACGGGACCCGGGGGCCGCATCACCCGGGGAGACGCCGAGCGAGCCGCGGCCGTGGCCGCAGAGGGTCCCGCTGTAACCCCGGAGGACGTGGAGGTCGTCCGGATCTCGCCGGTTCGGCGGGCGATCGCAGAGAACCTGACGAAGGTCGTGCGCGACGTGCCGCAGGTCACGACGTGGCGGACGGTGGAGTGCTCGGCGCTCGAGGCGTTCCGGCGTGAGCTGGGGGTGTCGCCGCTACCCGTGGTGGTGCGCGCCCTGGCCGAGGTCTGTGGGGAGCATCCGTGGCTGAACGGGTCGTACCTGCCCGAGCGTGGCGAGATCCATCTGCACCGGAGGACGCACGTGGGGATCGCGACCGACACCGAGCGTGGCCTCCTGGTCCCCGTGGTCCGGGACGTGGGGTCGATGGGGATCGGGCGGGTCTCGGCCGAGATCGAGCGGCTCGCCGCGGCCGCGCGGACGGGGGCCCTCGTGCCGAGCGATATGACCGGCGGGACGATCACCGTCACGAACACCGGGTCGTACGGGTCCGAGGCCGGGACGCCGATCCTGAACCCGCCGCAGGGCGCGATCCTCGCGCTCGGTGTGATCGAACCCCGGGCGCTCGTCGTGGATGGAGAGGTCGTGGCGCGTCCGGCGTGCACGATGAGCCTGACGTTCGACCATCGGCTGCTCGACGGCGCGACCGCCGGTCGCGCATTCGGGACGCTCGTCGAGCTGCTCGAGGACCCCGAGCGCCTCACCCGACTCCCCCGGTGAGCGGTCGGATAGGCTACGGGTCCGATGAGCGCTCGGAACCTCGTCACGCCCCAGGACGTCGGCAAGCGCGTGTCGTTCCTGTTCGAGCTGCCGAACGGGTTCGTCGGGGAGGCCGTCGGCGTGCTCGAGTACTACGACGAGGGCGCCGAGACCTTCATGGTCCGCCGCGCGAACGGCGAGATGGCTCGCGTGCCGCTCCGCGGCGTGCGCTACGGCAAGGTCGTTCCCGGCTGAACGGCCGGGACCCGCAACCCAGGGAGGCTCCGTGAGCGACGCACTGCCCACCGCATCGATCCGCCGACGGCTCGGCTCCGAGGACGCGCATTACGGCGGCGACCTCGTCGCGGGCGCGAAGCAGCTCGAGATCGTCGGCGACCTGATCACCGAGCTCGCGATGCGCTACGACGGGGACGAGGGACTGTTCCGCGCGTACGAGTCGGTCGAGTTCCTCGCGCCGCTGTACGCCGGCGACTGGGTCGAGGCGACGGGGCGGATGGTCTCCGCCGGGACGACGTCGCGGCGGTGCGAGTTCGAGGTCTGGAAGGTCGGCGGCCCTCGGCGCGACATCTCGGACTCGGCGGCGGAGTTCCTCGACGAGCCCGTGCTCACGTGCCGGGCGGTCGGCACGACCGTCGTGCCGAAGGAGCACCAGCGCCTCGAGCACTGAGCGGCGCGGTCAGCTCGCCCGCTCGAGGCCGTGGACGACGCCGAGCAGGTCGTCCACGTTGAAGGGCTTCGACACGAAGGCGTCGGCGCCCAGCTCGACGGCCTTCTCGCGGTCCCGCACGCTCGCGCGCGCCGAGACCACGACGACGCGCGGACGCTCCTCGGCCGGGAGCGTGCGGAGCTCCTCGAGGACGCTCCACCCGTCCATCACCGGCATCATGATGTCGAGGAGGACGACCTTCGGCCGGTTGCGCCGGATCTGGTCGAGCGCGTCACGGCCGTCGCCGGCGGTGAACGTCTGGTAGCCCTCGGCCTCGAGGCTGAACCGGAGCATCCAGACGACCTGAGGCTCGTCGTCCACGACGAGCACGCTGGTCGCGACCGTCGTTCCCATCTCCCCTTGAGCGTATCGGCACCCTGTGCGCGAACGGGATCGGTCCGAAGGATGGTTTCGGGTGGACCGGACGGCGTCCCCCGACGTGCGTGAGCCACCCAGCGGGACCACACGCGGATGGCCCATCCGCGTCAGTCCGTCACCCGTACCGGACGCCGGCGCCCGGACCGACCCTGCCGATGTCGTACGCGCCGACGCCGGCCGCGCTCGCGCGCTCGAGCGCCTCGGGCGCGCGGTCCGTGGGGACGACGAGCACCATGCCGAGCCCCATGTTGAACGTCGCCCGCATCTCGTCGAGCGACGTGCCGGCCGCGTCTCGCACCAGCTCGAAGATCGCGGGCACAGGCCACGATGCCTCGCGGATCGTCGCGCCGAGACCCGCGGGCAGGGCCCGCGGGAGGTTCTCCGGCAGACCGCCGCCGGTCACGTGGGCGGCGGCATGGACGAGCCCCTCGCGCGCGAGCCGGAGCACGAGCGGCGCGTAGACCTTCGTCGGCTCGAGCAGCTCGTCCGCGAGCGGGCGGCCGAGCTCGGGCAGGACCTCGTCGAGGGCGTGGCCTCCATCCTCGAGGAGCGCTCGGCGCACGAGCGAGTAGCCGTTCGAGTGCAGGCCGCTCGAGGCCAGCCCGATCAGGACGTCGCCCTCGGCCACGCGGTGGGGACCGAGCGTCGCGTCGCGCTCGACGACGCCGACGCAGAACCCGGCCAGGTCGAAGGCGTCGTCGGCCATCACGCCGGGATGCTCGGCGGTCTCGCCACCGAGGAGCGCGCAGCCGGTCCTGCGGCAGCCCTCCGCCACGCCGGACACGAGCGCGGCGACGCGCTCGGGCACCACGCGTCCCACGGCGAGGTAGTCGAGGAAGAAGAGCGGCTCCGCGCCCGTGCACGCGACGTCGTCGGCGCACATCGCGACGAGATCGATGCCCACGGTCTCGAGCCGCCCGGTTCTGCGCGCCACCTCGAGCTTCGTGCCGACGCCGTCGGTGGCGGCGGCCAGGTACCGACCGTCGTCGATGCGGAACAGCCCCGCGAACCCACCGACGCCCTCGACGACCTCGGGGCGCGTTGCCCCACGGGCGAGGTCGGCGATGCGCCCGACCGCCTCGGCAGCGGCGTCGAGGTCGACGCCCGCCCGACGATATGCCTCGCTCACGACTTCGCCGGGTTCTCGAGCAGGAACTTGCCCGCGTGCTCCGGGATCTCGATCGGGTACTCGCCGTCGAAGCACGCTCGGCACAGGTCGTCCTTCGGCGAGCCGGTCGATCCAACCATCCCCTCCATCGACAGGTAGCCCAGCGAGTCGGCACCGACGTAGGCGCGGATCTCCTCGACGGACAGATCCGAGGCCACGAGCTCCGCGCGGGTGGACATGTCGATCCCGTAGAAGCACGGCCACGCGATCGGCGGGCAGGTGATCCGGGTGTGGACCTCGGCGGCGCCGGCCTCGCGGAGGGCCTGGACGATCTGGCGGGTGGTCGTCCCGCGCACGATCGAGTCGTCGATCACGGCGAGACGCCTGCCGCGGATCGTCTCGGGGATCGGGTTGAGCTTGAGCTTCACCCCGCGCTCGCGGAGCGACTGCGAGGGCTGGATGAACGTCCGTCCGACGTAGCGGTTCTTCATGAGCCCCTCGCCGTACGGGATCCCCGACACCTCCGAGTAGCCTTGCGCCGCCGACATCGCCGTGTCGGGGACCGGGACCACGAGGTCGGCGTCCGTTGGTGCCTCCCGCGCGAGCCGGCGACCGAGCTCGCGCCGCACCTCGTGCACGGTGCGGCCCTGGAGCAGCGAGTCGGGCCGTGCGAGGTAGACGAACTCGAACACGCACAGGGCCCGGCGCGGGCTCCCGGCGTACCGGTACGAACGTAGTCCGCGGTCGTCGATCCGGACCAGCTCCCCCGGCTCGACGTCACGCACGAACGACGCGCCGACGATGTCCAACGCACACGTCTCGGAGGCGACGACGAAACCGTTCGGGAGCCGCCCGATCGACAGCGGCCGCAGACCGAGCGGCCCACGGGCTGCGAAGACGCTCCGCTCGTCCATCACCACGAAGCAGAAGGCGCCGCGGAGCGTCGGGAGGATCTCGAGGCAGGCGGCCTCCAGCCCGTCGTCGAGGCGCTCGGCGAGCAGCGTGGCCACGAGGTCCGAGTCCGTCGTGGCGCGCCCGGGACGTCCGGCGCGCTCGGCCAGCTCGAGCGTGTTCACGAGGTTGCCGTTGTGCCCGAGCGCCAGCGAGCGGTGGCCGTCGGTCTTGAACGCCGGCTGCGCGTTCTCCCAGGTGGTGGACCCGGTCGTCGAGTAGCGGACGTGGCCGACGGCCAGATCGCCCTGGAGCGTCGCGAGCGTCGCCTCGTTGAAGACCTGGGCGACGAGCCCGAGCTCCTTGTAGACCAGCAGATGCTCGCCGTCCGAAACGGCCATGCCGGCGGACTCTTGGCCCCGGTGTTGCTGCGCGAACAGCCCGAAGTACGTCAGCCGCGCGACGTCCTCACCGGGGGCCCACACCCCGAAGAGACCGCACTCCTCCTTCGGACCCTCGCCACCGCCCACGTGTGGCCGGATGGTAGCACCCGTCCTGGCGCCGCAAGCGATGTCCCCCAACGGGGCATCCGGCGGACTACGCTCGTGCCCGATGCAGCCGGTGTCGGAAGCTCCTCACTCGAGCGCGGCGGAGCGGGCACGGGTCCGCGACCGCTTCGGGCTCGTGCTCCTCCTCCTGCTGACCACGGTCGTCGTGTCGATCGCGGCGCCCGACGAGTCCTGGGTCTCCGTCGTCGCGACGCTCGTGCTCGGTCTCGCGGTCGTGATCGCCCTCCTCGCCTCCGGGGCGGCACACCGAGCCGTCCGTGTCGGCGTGATGGTGGCGCTGGTCGTGGTCGCGGCCGCGATCGGCGGCTCCGTCGCCGAGGGCGAAGTCGCGTCCGAGGTCATCGCCGCCGCGGGCCTCATGCTCACGCTGACGACGATGGGCGCCATCGGACGGCGGATCCGGATGCACGCGGAGATCAGCACCCTCACCGTCCTCGGGGCGGTCTGCATCTACGTCCTCCTGGGCCTGTCGTTCGCCTTCGCGTACCAGCTCATCGGCGTGCTCAGCTCCGATCCGTTCTTCGCGTCCGGCTCGACCGGCACGAGGAGCGAGTACGTCTACTTCAGCTTCATCACCATGGCGACCGTGGGATACGGGGACCTGACGGCGGCCGGCGGCGTGGGCCGGGCCGCGGCGGCGCTCGAGGGGATCGTGGGGCAGATCTACCTCGTGACCGCGGTCGCCGCGCTGGTGGGGAACCTCGGCCGCATCCGCGAACGCCCGGAGCTTCCATCGCCCCCCGAGGACCGACGAGCGTCGCCGTAGGCTGGTCCGGTGAACGAGCACCTGTTGCTCGTGGAGGACGACGGCTCGATCCGCGCGTCCACGACCCTCGGCCTCGAGCGTGCAGGGTTCCACGTCACCTCGGCGCGAGACGGTCGTGAGGCGCTCGCGACGTTCCAACGGGAGCCGTTCGACCTGGTGATCCTCGACCTGATGTTGCCCGAGATCGATGGTTTCGAGGTGTGTCGGCAGATCCGCCGGGACAGCGCGATCCCGATCGTGATGCTGACCGCCCGGAGCGACGCGACCGACGTGGTCGCGGGGCTGGAGCTCGGCGCCGACGACTACGTGACGAAGCCGTTCGACCTGCCGGTCCTCATCGCGAGGGCCAGGGCGGTGCTCCGCAGGGCGTCCGGCGACGACCAGCACGTGGTCATCCGCGTCGGGGACCTCGAGATCGATCCCGGCGCGTTCTCGACGCACCGCGGCGGCGTCGAACTCCCGCTCACCGCGACCGAGTTCCGCCTCCTCGAGACGCTGGCCCGACGTCCGGGACAGGTGTTCACGCGCGAGATGCTGCTGTCGGCGGTATGGGGGTACGACTACCTCGGCGATTCCCGCCTGGTCGACGTGGCCGTCCAGCGCCTCCGAGCCAAGATCGAGGAGGACCCCGCGAACCCGCGATGGATCGTCACCGTCCGTGGGGTGGGCTACCGGCTCGAGAGGACCTGACCCAGTGGTGCAGGACGTCGCCCGCCCCACGAGACTCCGGAGGCGTCTCACGATCGCCTTCGTCCTGGTCGCGGGCGCGTCGACCGCGATCCTCGCGGCCACGACCCTCCTCATGGTCCGGGAGGCCCGACAGCGAGACTCCCTCGATCGCGCGGAGCGTGAGGCCCGCTTCGGTCTCCGGCTCGCCGAAGGCCTCGGCTCCGGCTCCGATCTCCAGCAGTTCGTCGACGGCTTCGAGGCGCGGGGCGTGCACGCCGTCATGGTCGAGGACGACGAGCGGTTCGACTCCGACCCACAGGTCGCGCCGCCGATCCCGGCCAGGGTGCGGTCGCTTGCCGCCGAGGGGCAGCTCGCGTACGCGCGACTCGACGTCGGCGGCCGTCCCTACCTCCTGGTGGGCGGCCGGCCCCTCGGCTCCACGTCGGAGCTGTACCTTCTGTTCCCGGAGGCCGCCGCCGATCGCGACCTCGACCGGCTGGGTGCGGTGCTGCTCCTCGGGTGGATCGGAACGCTCGGGCTGTCTGGGCTCGTCGGATGGCTCGTCGCGCGTCGCACGCTCGCGCCGGTCGCCCGGGCGAGTCGGGCCGCGCGCTCGCTTGCCGAGGGGCTGCTCGACACGCGGCTCCCCGTCGGGACCGAGGACGAGTTCGGAGCGTGGGCCCAGTCCTTCAATCGGATGGCCGAGGCCCTTCAGGCGAAGATCGACGAGCTCACGGAGGCGCGTGCACGCGAGCGCCGGTTCACCTCGGACGTGGCGCACGAGCTCCGGACGCCCCTCACCGCGCTGGTCTCCGAGGCCGGGATGCTCGCCGAGCACCTGGACCGGATGCCTCCGGAGGCCGAACGGCCGGCCGAGCTCCTCGTCGCGGACGTCGCCCGCCTGCGTGTGCTCGTCGAGGACCTGATGACGATCTCGAGGTTCGATGCCGGTCAACAGGATGTGCGCCTGGAGCCCGTGGACCTCGGATCCGTCGTCGCGGCCACGATCCGGGCTCGTGGGTGGGAGGGGCGTGTTCGCGCGCGAGTGGGGCCAGCCGAGCTCCTCAGCGACCGCCGCCGGATCGAGGCCATCGTTGGCAACCTCCTGGCGAACGCCCTCGAGCACGGGGGACCCGACGTGGACGTGCGCGTGGGGACGGCCGACGGCTGGGCGGCCGTCGAGGTGCGCGACCGTGGCCCGGGCATCGCTCCCGAGGACCTGCCGCACGTGTTCGAGCGCTTCTACAAGGCGGACCGGGCACGGTCCGGCGGCAGCGGGCTGGGGCTGTCGATCGCGCTCGAGAACGCCAGGCTCCTCGGCGGTCGCCTCGAGGTCTCGAGCGAGCCCGGCCGAGGCGCCCGGTTCACCCTGCGTCTGCCCGTGACGGAACCGTTACGCGCCGGTGACGGTGCGGTTGCCTCACAGCGCGAGGATGGGGCAACCGACCAAGGAGGACAGACCTCATGAAGCGGATCCTCGTCCTGGCGACGGTCCTCGGGCTGCTCGCCACCGCATGCGCACAGGAGCCCTCGGGGAGCCTCGGCTCCGTCGGCGGAGACGGCTCGGGCCCCCACGCGACCGCGACGTCACCGGCCGGCGCGCCGACGACATCTCCGGAGCCCACCTCGGACCCACAGACGCCGAGTCCCGAACCCACCGACGAGACGATGACCTACGAGGTCTGGTTCACGTACGGCGAGGGACCGTGGCTGTTCGTCACCGAGCGCACCGAGCCATTCGACCCCGCGATCGGCGCTGCGTCGCTGCGAGCGCTCTTCGCCGGACCCACCCAGGCCGAGCGGGCGGCCGGCGTCGCGCCCGCGGCCCCAGAGGGCACCGAACTGCTGGGTCTCTCGATCCACGACGGCGTCGCGACGGCCGACCTCTCGGCGGAGTTCGCCAGCGGCGGCGGCGCGACGTCCGTGATCCTGCGCCTGGCGACGCTCACGTACACGCTCACGCAGTTCCGATCCGTCGACGGGGTCACGTTCACGATCGAGGGGGAGCCGGTCGGCGACACGTTCTCGAGCGAGGGCATCATCGTCGACCGACCGATGACGCGCCGGCAGTTCGCGGTCACCCTGCCCCCGATCCTCGTCGAGACGCCGATCGTTGCCGAGCGCGTCCGGAGCCCGATCGTGGTGAGCGGGAGCGCGGACGTGTTCGAGGCGACCGTGAGCATCAGCATCCTCGACGCCCAGGGCGACGAGATCGCGCGGACCTTCACGACGGCGACGTGCGGCACCGGCTGCCGAGGGGACTACGCGCAGGCGGTGCGGTACGAGGTCGATCGCACCCAGCCTGGCATCGTCCGCGTGTACGAGTCGAGCGCGGAGGACGGAAGGCCCATCAACGTCGTCGAGATCCCCGTCACGCTGGTCGCGTAGTGCGACCTCCATCGACGCACCGGTCGGCCGGTCTCGTACCGGCCGACCGGGCGTCGGGCGCGGAGACTCAGCCGGCGAGGAGCTTCGGGATCGTGTCCTCGTAGAGGTCACTGGCCTCGGCGAGGTCGACCTCGAAGAGCGCGTCGAAGACCATCCGCGGGCCGCCGGTCTCGCCGATCCTCGCGAACGGGACGCCGTGCTCGGACGCGAGGACCTCGAGCTTCGCGGCGTTCTCGGGCGCGACCGAGACCACGGCCCGCGAGGCCGACTCGGAGAACAGGGTCACGTACCAGGGCACGTCTCCCGGGAGCGAGATCGCGAACCCGGTCCCGCCGGCCATCGCGCTCTCGGCCAGGGCGACGGCGAGGCCCCCGTCGCTGCAATCGTGCGCCGAGACCAGCAGGACCGCTTGGGCGGCGTCGGCGATCAACCGGTGGAGCGCCCGCTCGCGGACCAGGTCGAGCTCGGGCGGGCGCCCGCTGATCCTGCCGAGGACCGTCTCGGCGAACTCGGAGCCGCCGAGCTCCGGGAACGTCTCGCCGAGCAGGTAGATCGACCCGGTCGTCGGGAACGCCGTCCGCAACGCGAGCCGGTGGTCCTCCAGCAGCCCGAGCATCCCGATCGTCGGCGTCGGCCAGATCGCCGAGCCTCCCGACTCGTTGTAGAAGCTCACGTTGCCCCCCGTCACCGGTGTGTCGAGCGCCCGGCAGGCGTCGGCCATGCCGCGGACCGACTCGGCGAACTGCCACATCACCTCGGGCCGCTCGGGGTTCCCGAAGTTCAGGCAGTTCGTGATCGCGAGCGGCGTCGCGCCGGTCATCGCCACGTTCCGGGCCGCCTCTGCCACGGCGTGCGCGGCCCCGAGGTACGGGTCGAGGTGTCCGAAGCGCCCCTTCGCGTCCGTGGAGAGCGCGATCGCCTTCACCGTGCCCTCGATCCGCACCAGCGCCGCGTCGCCACCGGGACCGAGCACCGTCCCGCCCTGGACCAGGGAGTCGTACTGCTCCCACACCGAGCGCATCGAGGCCACGTTGGGCGAGCCGAGCACCGCGAGGAACGCCTCGCGCGGGTCGGCCATCACCGTGGCGAACGTCGGGTCGTCCTCGTGAAGGGCGGCCAGGTCCGCCGGCGCCGCGAGGGCTCGGTCGTAGATCGGACCCTCGTCCGCGAGCGATCGGGCGGGCACCTCCGCGACGACGGTGCCACCCATCGTGATGCGCAGGCCGTCCCCCGGCACCATCCTGCCGAGGACGGCGGTCGCGAGTCCCCACCTCGCGCACACCTCCTGGACCTCGGCCACCTTCGAGGGCTCGACGATCGCGAGCATGCGCTCCTGCGACTCGGAGGTGAGGATCTCGAACACCTCGAGGTTCTGCTCCCGCAGCGGCACCGCGTCGAGGTCGATCTGGGCGCCCATGCCCGCCCGGGCCGCGGACTCGCTCGTGGCACACGTGAGACCGGCTCCCCCGAGGTCCTGCAGGCCCTCGAGCAGATCGCGATCGGCGAGCTCGAGGCTGGCCTCGATCAGCAGCTTGCCGGCGAAGGGGTCGCCGATCTGCACGCTCGGCCGGCTCTCCGCCGACCCCTCCTCGAGCGTGCGCGACGCCAGCACCGACACGCCGCCGATCCCGTCCCGCCCGGTCGAGGCGCCGAACAGGATCATGATCGAGCCCTCGTGCACCTGACGTGACGACGAGGTCACGAGGCGCTCGCGCGGCGCGATGCCGACGCACATCACGTTGATCGTGGGGTTCAGCGAGTGGGGCTCGGCGAAACGAACCTCGCCGCCGACGGTCGGCACGCCGATGCAGTTGCCGTAGCCGCCGATCCCCGCGACGACACCCTCGAGGAGCCAGCGGTTCCGAGGCTCGGTGAGCGGGCCGAAGTACAGGGGGTCCAGCAGGGCGATGGGCCGCGCGCCCATCGAGATGATGTCGCGCACGATGCCGCCGATCCCTGTCGCGGCGCCCTGGTACGGCTCGATCGCGCTCGGGTGCGAGTGCGACTCCATCTTGAACGCGACGGCGAGTCCGTCCCCGACGTCCACGACGCCGGCGTCCTGGCCCGGGCCGACGAGCACCGCGGAGCCCTCGGTCGGCAGCGTGCGGAGGTAGACCTTGCTGGACTTGTACGAGCAGTGCTCGGACCACATCACGCCGAACATCGCGAGCTCGTTGCGGTTCGGCTTGCGCCCGAGCGTCTCGACGATCCGGTCGTACTCGTCGTCGGTGAGCCCGAGGGCCCGATGCAGCGGTTCGCTCACGCGCTCACACCCTCGCGAGCGCTCGGGACAGGAGCGAGGCGAGCAGCGGCTGGCCGCCGGTCGGCCCGACGTCCGGGTCGACCGCGTGCTCCGGGTGGGGCATGAGCCCGACCACGTTCCCGACGTCGTTGCGGACGCCGGCGATCGCGTTCGCCGCTCCGTTGACGTTGTGGCCATCGTCGACCGTCCCGTCGGGCGCGCAGTAGCGGAAGACCACGAGACCGTCGCCCTCGACCCGCGCGAGATCCTCGCCGCTCGCGACGAACTGCCCCTCGCCGTGCTTCACCGGGATCTGGAGGACGTCGCCAGCCACGAGGCCCTCCGTGAGCGGCGAGAGCGAGGTCTCGACGCGGACGTCGACGACGCGGCAGACGAACCGGAGCGAGCGGTTCCGGATCAGCGCGCCCGGCAACAGGCCCGCCTCGCAGAGGATCTGGAAGCCGTTGCAGATCCCGACGACCGGGCCGCCGGCTCCGGCGAACCGCACGACCTCCTCCATGATGGGCGCGAATCGCGCGATCGCGCCGCACCGCAGGTAGTCGCCGTACGAGAACCCCCCCGGCAGGATCACCGCGTCCGCGTCGCGCAGGTCACGCTCGGCGTGCCACAGCGGGACCCCCTCGCCGCCCATCGCACCCACGGCACGGAGCGCGTCGCGGTCGTCGAGCGACCCCGGGAAGGTCACGACGCCGACCCGCGGACGTCTCACGCGGGGAGCTCCCCCGACGCGAGGATCCTGAAATCCTCGATCACGGGGTTCGACAGCAGCCGCCGCGACATCTCCTCGACCTGCTCGCGAGCAGCGTCCTCGGAGTCGGCGTCGACCGTGAGCACGATGTGCTTGCCGACGCGCACGTCGCTCACGTTCGTCCACCCCATCGCCGGCAGCGCGCTCTCGACCGCCTTGCCCTGCGGGTCGAGCAGCCCGGGCCGCAGGGTCACCACCACCTCGAATCGACGCTTCATGCTCTCTCCGTCCGCAGACGCTCCAGGTCCACCGCGCACCGCTCCCAGTCGTGATCCGACATCACGCCCATGCGGTGGCGGTACCACTCGAACCGCTCGCCGGTGATCCGGTCGTACGCCTCCTGGTACTTCAGGGCGGTCTTGCCGACGACCTCGGCCGGCAGCTCCGGCGCCGGCGGCAGGTGGTCCCAGCCGCTCGCGTCGAGCCAGTCGCGCACGAACTGCTTGTCGAACGAGGGCTGGCTCCTGCCCGGGCGGTAGCCCTCGGCGGGCCAGAAGCGTGACGAGTCGGGGGTCAGCACCTCGTCGACCAGGATGAGCCCGCCGTCCGCGAACCCGAACTCGAACTTCGTGTCCGCCACGATGATGCCGCGCTCGAGCGCCACCTGCGCCCCCCGCTCGTACAGCGCGATCGTGAGCTCGCGCAGGCGTTCCGCGAGGCCCCGGCCGACGAGGTCCACGGTCTCCTCGAACGTCAGCGGAAGGTCGTGGCCCTCGCTCGCTTTCGTGGTCGGCGTGAAGATCGGCTCGGGGAGCCGGTGCGCCTCGTCGAGCCCCGGCGGGAGGCGGACGCCGCAGACGTGCCCCTCGGCGCGGTACTGCTTGAGGCCCGAGCCGGTCAGGTAGCCGCGGGCGACGCACTCGACGGGCACGACCTCCGCACGCTTGACCAGCATCGCCCGCCCCGCGAGCGCCGGCTCGTCGCGGAACGAGCCAGGGAAGTCGCGACGGTCCACGGAGAGCAGATGGTTGCCGACGAGGTCCTTGGTCCGCTCGAGCCAGAACAGCGTGAGACCGGTGAGCACCCGGCCCTTGTCGGGGACCGGGTTCGGCAGCACGACGTCGAACGCGCTGATGCGGTCGGTCGCGACGAGCAGCAGCCGGTCGTCGTCGACCTCGTACACGTCGCGGACCTTGCCCTGCGCGCGCAGCCGGCCGGTCACGGCTCCTCGCTCACGGAGAGCTTCGCGAGCCGGTCGAACACGACGTCGAGGTTCCGGAGGAACCGCGCCGGGTCGAACAGGGATCCGATCTCCTCGGCAGGGACGACCGCCTGCACGCGCGGGTCGGCCCCGATCGTCTCGCGGAACGGCGCCCCCGCGTCCCACGCCGCCGCGGAGGCGCTCTGGACGACCTGGTACGCGTCGTCCCGGCCCATGCCGTGCTCGACGAGCGCCAGGAGCACGGTCTGCGAGAACGCGAGGCCTCCGCCGACGTCGAGGTTCTCGCGCATGCGCTCGGGGAACACGATGAGGCCGTCGAGGACCCAGGTCAGCTCCCTCAACATGAAGTCGAGCGCCATCGTCGCGTCGGGGAAGATCACGCGCTCGGCGGACGAATGCGAGATGTCGCGCTCGTGCCACAGCGGGACGTTCTCGAGCGCCGTCTGCAGGTTCCCGCGGATCACACGGGCGAGCCCGGTGATGCGCTCGCACACGACCGGGTTCCGCTTGTGCGGCATCGCGCTCGAGCCCTTCTGGCCCGGCGCGAAGGGCTCCTGAACCTCGCGCACCTCGGTCCGCGCGAGATGCCGGATCTCGGTGGCGATCTTGTCGAGCGTCGTGGCCAGGAGCGTGAGCGCTGCCATGTACTCGGCATGGCGGTCGCGCTGGACGATCTGGCTCGAGGCCTCGGCGGGCCTCAGGTCGAGTCGCGCGCAGACCTCCTCCTCGACGCGCGGATCGACGTGCGCGTAGGTGCCGACCGCGCCCGAGAGCTTGCCGACGCTCACGATCTCGCGGGCCCGGCGCAGGCGCTCGCGTCCCCGGTCCAGCTCGAACGCCCAGATCGCCACCTTGTGGCCGAAGCTCGTCGGCTCGGCGTGGACGCCGTGCGAGCGGCCGATCGTCGGCGTCGAGCGACGCTCGAGCGCCAGACGCTTGACGACGCCGAGGAGCATCTCGAGCCGGCCGAGCAGCAGGTCGGCCGCCGCGCGGAGCTGGAGCGCGAACCCCGTGTCGAGCACGTCGGAGGAGGTCAGGCCGTGGTGGATCCAGCGTCCGGCGGGCCCGACGGACTCGCCCACGCACTGGACGAACGCCGCGACGTCGTGGCGGGTGGTCTCCTCGAGCTCCCGCACGCGCTCGAGCGTGAAGGAAGCCGTCTCGCGGACCCGACGGGCGTCGTCCTGCGGGACCGTGCCCACTCGCGCCCAGGCCTCGACGGCGAGGATCTCGATGCGGAGCCAGTGGCCCATCCGGGTCTCGTCGGACCAGACGGCCGTCATCTCGGGCAGGGCGTACCGCGGGATCACGGCCTCGCCACCGATCCGCGGGCCGACGCCTCCCTCACAGCCGAAGGCCCTCCGCCAGGTCGTCCTTGAAGCGCCACAGCTCCGCCTGGATCCCGGGATCGCCGACCCCGACGATCTGGGCGGCGAGGATCGCGGCGTTCACCGACGCGTCGACGCCCACCGCGGCCACCGGGACCCCGCGCGGCATCTGCGCCGTCACGAACAGCGCCATCGTGCCGTCCATCTGATCGGACGCGATCGGCACGCCGATAACCGGCAGGATCGTCCGCGCGGCGACCGCGGCCGCCAGGTGCCCCGAGATCCCGGTCGTGCAGATGATGACCTTGATACCGCGCTCGAAGGCGGTGCGTGCGTACTCGTCCACTATGTCGGGGCTCCGCGAGGAGGACATCACGCGCGTCTCCTGCGGCACGCCGAGCTTCTCGAGGATCGCGCCCGCCTGCTGCATCATCGCCAGCTCGGCCGGCGACGCGACCAGCACGCCGACGACCGGTGTCCCCTCGTTCAACCGCGCTCCTCCTCCGCCGCCGCCTCCGCGATGTCCCGACGGTGGTGCATGCCCTCGAACGTGATGCGGGACAACGCTTCGTACGCGGTGATCCGCGCCCCTTCGATCGTATCGCCACGCCCGCTCACGGCCAGCACCCGACCCCCGGCCGTGACCACTCTACCCCTTCGCTCGGCCGTGCCCGCGTGGAAGACGACGGCTCCCTCGACGGTTGCAGCGTCGTCCAGTCCGGCGATCTCGATCCCGGTCTCGTACGCGCCCGGATACCCACCCGAGGCCGCCACGACCGTCACGCAGGCGTCGTCGGAGAGTCCGACGCCCGCCCCGCTCAGGTCGCCCTCGGCGCATGCGAGGAGCAGCCGCGCGAGCCCGGAGGAGATCCGCGGCATCAGGACCTGTGTCTCGGGATCGCCGAACCGGCAGTTGTACTCGAGGAGCCGGGGACCGTCCGACGTGAGCATCAGACCGGCGTAGAGCACGCCCCGGTAGTCGATGCCCTCGGCGTGCAATGCCTCGGCGGTGCGGGCGAGCACGTCGCTCCAGATGCGCTCCTCCGCGTCGGCATCCACGAACGGCACCGGCGAGAACGCGCCCATCCCGCCGGTGTTGGGGCCGGCGTCCCCGTCGCCGACGCGCTTGAAGTCCTGCGCCATCGCGAGGGGGACCGATCCACGCCCGTCCGTCAGGGCGAACGCCGAGACCTCCCGCCCCGAGAGATGCTCCTCCACGACGACCGTCATCCCCGCCTCGCCGAACGCGCCATGGAGCAGACACGCCTCGAGGGCGTCGACCGCCTCGCGCCGGTCCTCGGCGATGACGACGCCCTTGCCGGCCGCTAGACCGTCGGCCTTCACGACGTACGGGGGCCCGAGCGCGTCGAGCGCCTCGAGCCCCTCCTCGACGCTCGTCGCCGTCCGAGAGCCCGCGGCGGGGATCCCGTGGCGCTGGCACAGGTCCTTCGTCCATGCCTTCGAGCCCTCCAGGCGGGCCCCCGCCTTCGTCGGCCCGAACACGGGGAGGCCTCGCCGGCGCAGCTCGTCCGCCAGACCGGCGACGAGCGGCACCTCGGGACCGACGACGGTCAGATCGACGCGTTCGCGCTGGACGGCCGAGGCGACCGCCTCGACGTCGTCGGCCGCGAGCGGCAGGCACTCCACCTCACGCGCGATGCCGGCGTTGCCGGGGGCTGCGAGGACCTCGCCGACGTCCGGGTCGCGTGCGAGGCGCCAGACCAGCGCGTGCTCGCGCCCTCCGCCGCCGACGACGAGGACCCTCATGCGACGGGCAGGCTCTGCTCTCGGCCGGGGCCGACCGAGACCATCGGGATCGCCACGCCGACGAGGTCCTGCAGCCGTGCGACGTAGTCGCGGGCCGCCCCGGGCAGGTCGTCGAACGCCCGAACGGCGGCGAGTTCCTCGTCCCAGCCGTCGAGCTCTTCCCACACGGGCTCGGCCCGGTGGAAGAGCGACTGATGCGGCGGGAAGTCCTCGAAGGTCTCGTCGTCCGCGCGGTACGAGGTGCAGACCTTCACGCTCGGCGACCCCGACAGCACGTCGAGCTTCGTCAGGAACAGCTCGGTGAGACCGTTCACGCGGGCCGCGTACCGCAGGATCACCGCGTCGAACCAGCCGCACCGCCGCTTGCGGCCGGTGGTCGTGCCGAACTCGTTGCCCCGCTCCCCCATCCGGTCACCGTCGGGACCCAGGTCCTCGGTGGGGAACGGCCCGGCGCCCACACGCGTCACGTACGCCTTCGTCACGCCGATCACCCGCTCCACCTCCCGAGGGCCGATGCCGGCCGAGGCGAGCGCGTAGCCCGCCACGGGGTTCGAGGACGTGACGAACGGATACGTCCCCTTGTCGAGATCGAGCAGGGTTCCCTGCGCCCCCTCGAGCAGGACGTTCCTGCCCTCTCGGAGCCCGTCGTGGAGCAGCTTCGAGGTGTCGGCGACGTACGGGTGGAGGCGTTCGGCGTAGCCCCGGTAGTCCTCCACGATCCGCTCGGCCTCGAGCGGCAGCCGGCCGTAGACCTTCGTGAGGACGGCGTTCTTCTCCTTCAGGACCACGTCGAGCTTCTCGCGGAAGATTTTCTCGTCGAACAGGTCCTGGATCCGCAGGCCGATCCGCGCCGCCTTGTCGCCGTACGCGGGACCGATCCCTCGCTTCGTGGTCCCGAGCGCGTTCTTGCCGAGGAAGCGCTCGGTGACCTTCTCGATCTCGAGGTGGTAGGGCATGATCATGTGCGCGTTGTTCGAGACCCGCATGCGGCTCACGTCGAGCCCGAGCCCGGCCAGCGTGTCCATCTCCTCGAGCAACACGCGGGGATCGACGACGACGCCGTCGGCGATCACGGAGGTGATGTGCGGGTACAGGATGCCCGAGGGCACCAGGTGGAGCCTCAGCTCGTGGCCCTCGGCGACGATCGTGTGCCCGGCGTTGTTGCCGCCCTGGTAGCGGACCACGAAGTCCATGTGGTCGGCGAGGTAGTCGGTGGCCTTGCCCTTGCCCTCGTCCCCCCACTGGGTCCCGATGACGATGGAGGCAGGCATGACGCGCTCAGTCTATCCGGCCACCTCGAGCGCCAGGACCGCCGGACCCGCCGTTCCGGGTCCCGCGATACGCCCTGCGCTCAGCCGGTCCGCTCGATCCGGAAGCTGAGCCGGATCTCGGTGTGGAACTCGTCGATCTGACCGTCCTTCACGACCGCGCTCGTCCCCAGGATGTCCATGTGCTCGATCTGTCGGATCGTCTTCGCCGCCTCGGCGAGCGCCGACTTCGCCGCGTCGCCCCACGAGACCGTCGAGACCCCGACGAGGTCGATCGTCTTGATCACGCTCACACCGCTCTCCCTTCACCGTCCGTGACGTCGATGGATCACCGCTTGAACTCCGTCGTCGCGCTCCTTCCTGCCCCCTACGGCTGCTCGAAGGGGTTCGTCGGTTCCAGGATCTGGACCGGGACCGGCGCCGCCAGCTTGCGGAACACATCGGCCCGGGACGGCGAGCACACGACGTATCCGTAATGCATCGGGACGGCGAGACCCGGCTCCATCGCCTGGACGAACCCGGCCGCCTCCTCCGCGTCCATGGTGTACGTGCCTCCGATCGGTACCAACGCGACGTCCGTGACGATCGCCTCGAGCTCGGGCAGCGCGTCCGTGTCGCCGCCGTGGTAGTAGCGGCGGCCGCCGTACTCGAACAGGTACCCGACCCATCCCCTGTGCTGCGGGTGCATGTCCAGTCGCTCCTCGACGACGTTGTACGCGGGGACGGTCTCGATCCGGAAGCCGCCGACCTCGTGCACCTCCCCCGGTGCGACGGGCGTCACGTCCCCCGACAGGTCGGCCGCCACATCCTTCGGCGCGACGATCTTCGTGGAGGGCGTGCGCAGGCGTTCGATCTCACGGGGCTGGAAGTGGTCGTAGTGCGCATGGGTGATGAGGATCACGTCGGCCGGAACGACGTCGGTGACCCCCCAGGGATCGATGTAGACGACGGGACCGGCCCCACGCAACCGGAACGCCGCCTGCCGGAACCACGTGAGCTCTTCGAGCACGGCCGCCCACCTCCTCGCACGGGCCTCGACGTGTAGTCTCGCAAATCACCGTGTCGACGCGCGAGCCGGTGGAGTCCCTGGGAGGCCTGCGGGCCAGCCTGTCCCTGCTCCGGCGCAACCCCGACTTCCGACGCCTGTACCTCGCGTCGTTCATCTCGCTCGGCGGCGACTGGTTCCTGCTCGTGGCGCTCTTCGACCTGGTGATCGAGCTCACGGGCTCCGCCCTGTCGGTCGCCGTCCTCATCGTCTCCCAGGAGATGCCTTTCTTCTTCATGTCTCCGGTGGGTGGGGCGATCGTGGACCGGCTGGACCGCAAGCGGGTGATGATCGCGTGCGACGTCGCGCGGGCGGCGCTCTGTCTGGGCTTCCTGCTCGTTGGGGACGCCTCCTCGCTGTGGATCGGCTACGTGCTGCTTGCATGCATCTCGTCGTTCAGCGCCGTCTTCGACCCCGCCTCGAGCGCCGCGTTCCCGAACCTGGTCGCCTCCGAGGACCTCGGCCCGGCGAACGCGCTGTTCGGCTCGCTGTGGGGAACGATGCTCGCGCTCGGCGCCGCGGTCGGGGGCATCGTCGCGGCGACCCTCGGGCGCGATACGGCATTCGTCGTGGACGCCGCGTCGTTCGTCGTGTCGGCGATGCTCCTCGCGCGCATCCACAGCCCGTTCTCCCGGGAGCGCGACGGCGGGGAGGAGCACCCGAGCGTCGTGCGGGCGACGGTCGAGACCGTCCGCTACGCGCGAGCGGACCATCGGGTGCTCGCGCTGCTGTCGGTGAAGATGGGGTTCGGCCTCGTCGCCGGCGTCCTGGTGTTGATCTCGGTCTTCGCGGAGAAGGTGTACGGGGCGGGCGCGATCGGGATCGGCGTGCTCATGGCCGCCCGAGGCGTCGGCGCGCTCATCGGCCCGTTCCTCGGGCGGTGGGCGGCCGGCGAGCGGGACCGTCGCCTGTTCACCGCGATCGCGATGGCGCTCGCCGTCTTCGGGCTCGGCTACACCGCGTTCGGGCTCATGCCCTCGCTGCTCCTGGCCGCCCCGGCCGTCGCGATCGCCCATCTGGGCGGCGGCGCGCAGTGGACGCTCTCCTCGTACGGCCTGCAGCGCGTCGTCGAGGACCGGATCCGCGGCCGGATCTTCGCGTTCGACAACGCGCTCATCACCCTCTCGTTCACGATCTCGAGCGTCGCGACCGCGTGGGCGACGACGGTGTTCGGCGAGCGTCAGGCCGCGGTGGCGCTCGGCCTGTCCGCGATCACGTACGCGGGCCTGTGGACGCTGCTCACCACCGACCAGCGTCGCCGGACCGCACGCGAGGGCTTCGGCGGCGACCTCGTCGCCCGCCCGGCGGCCGAGACCGCCCTGCGCTGACTACGGCGTGACGTCGTCCGGCGGAGGCGGTGGCATCGGCGGCGTGACGTCCCCCGGCGGGGCCGTCGGCGCGGCCTCCGGGCCGCCCGGCGTCGCTCCGGCCGATGTCGCCCCGGGCGCGGTCGCCCTGTCCGCGGGCGCCGCCCCGGGCTCGCCGAACGACACGGCGGGTCCGGGCTGCGTGAAGTTCACCTGCGGTGGACCGGCCTCGCGGAGGACCTCCTCCACCTCGAAGAACTCCTCCTCCTCGAAGCTGAACATCCGAGCGACGATCATCGAGGGGAACTGTTGCACGCGCTGGTTGTAGTCGCGGACGTTCGCGTTGTAGAAGCGCCGAGACGTCTGCAGCCGGTCCTCGGTGTTCGTCAGCTCGCCCTGCAGCGCGAGGAAGTTCTGGTTCGCCTTCAGGTCCGGGTAGTTCTCGACGACCGCGAACAGCTGGCGCAGGGCCGCGACGAACGGTCCCTCGGCGGCTGCCTGCTCGGCCGGGCTCCCGGTCGCCGCGGCGGCGGCCGCGCGGGCGCGGGTGACGTTCTCGAAGACCTGACGCTCGTGCGCCGCGTAGCCCTTGACGGTTTCGACGAGGTTCGGGATGAGGTCGTACCGACGGCGGAGCTCCGTGTCGATGTTCGCCCACGAGTCCTTGATCAGCTGCCGCTGCGAGACGAACCGGTTGTACGAAACGATGCCGAAGATGACGACGAGCGCCACCAGCCCGAGCACGACCCAGAGAACCCACATGTCGCCCGTTCCTTCCGATCGGCGGATCCGCCGTGGAGCCTATCGGGTCCCGTCGGGCCCGTACAGCGGGGAGACCACCCTCGGCACGTGCGACGCCGTCAGCGCTTGCCGCCGGCCCCGAATCGGTCCAGCGGGCGCAGCAGGGCCTGGGTGAACCGGAAACGTCGCGAGCCTCGGAACCGACGCGCCCATTCCGCGTCCGCGTCGCGGCCGGAGAGCAGGCCTTCCAGTCGGTCGCGCTCGGCCTGCATCGCGTCTCGCTCCCGCTCGAGCCCGGCGATCCGTCCCGCGAGAACCTCGACGTGGTGGTTGAGCCCGTCGACGAGCTCGACGACGGACGTCGAGGCCCGAACGGCGCTGGCGAGCTCACGCCGCTCCTCCCCCCGGTCTTCGGCGGGCCGGGGAGGCGCCGACCCCGCGGCCACCTCGAGGAGCGCGGCCGCGTGGTCCTGCGCCTTGTGCCCGGTCATAACGAGGTCGCGGTTGACGGCCCCCATCCACGAGTCGAAGGCCTCGAGATCCTCGGCGAGGCGCTCGGGCGTGACCGTGACGTCGGTGCCCGTTCCCGCGAACCCGTCGGCCTCGAGGGCCGGGTAGCTCTCCGGCGTGACCCAGCCGTCGCCGCCGTTGCGGTCCAGGACGTACGCCGCCCTCCCGCACGCCATCGCCTCCAGGATCGCTCGCCCGTACCCGACCACGATGTCCGCCGAGCCCACGGCACCCTCGACGTCGTCTTCCTGGCGATCCGGCAGGCCCACCTGAGCGACCTCGATCCCCCGGACGCGCGCCGCCTCCTCGATCCTGGCACGGCGCTCGCCCGCCAGGTAGTTCCCGAGCAGGAGCATGCGACGCGGCCGGTCGGGCAGCGGCCCGCGCGGGGCGAACCGCCGAACGTCGATCGGCTGCCGCAGGCGGACCACCGGTCCGACGCCCGCGACCGCGGACGCCCATCGGCGTACGCGATCGTTCAACGCCACGACCGTGTGCGCCACGTCCGCCGCGGGCGGCGTCTGGAGCGGGCTCACCGTCGAGTGCGCCACCCAGACGTGCGGGACAGCGGGCTCGACGGCCGCGACGTCGAGCGCGAGCGGCGTCGTGTTCGACACGATCAGATCGGGGTCGTCCGGCAGAGGGTCCTCGGCGACCAGCACGCGGAGTCCCCGTGCCCTCGCCCACCCCACGGGCCTGCCGGTCCGGGCCGTGACGATCCAGACGTCGTGTCCCAGCTGCTGCAGGTGGTCCGCGATGGTCAGGACGTAGGTCTCGGTGCCACCCCAGTCCGCGAGACGTTCGGTCGTCACGAGGATGCGCACGGATCTCCCTCCTCGCTCGGAGGCGCGGCCCCGCGCGTGGGTCCACACGTCCTGCGCCTCGGTGTCGAGACCGCGGCCCGATCGACGGTCCGTCTCATCCGGGAGGCGGCGGCTCCTTCGACCGGCCGCCGAGCAGGATGGCCACACCGAGCGCGATCAGGAAGATCGGCAGCACGTACGAGGCCTTCATGTCCCAGACCTCGAGCCGGTCGAGCAGGAACAGGACGCCCGCCACGACGAACGCCACGCCGAACGCGAGCCCGACCCGGTCGACCTCGCGATCAGCCATGCCGCACCTCCACCTGGCCGAGGCCCACCGACAGATCGAGCGAGAGCAGCGGCGCCGCCAGACAAACCGCGTCGGTCCGATGCTCGGGCGCGACGCCGCTCCGACGCTCCCCGAACACCACGATCTCTCCGACGCCCGCCTCCGCGCGGGTCGAAACGCACGGGAACCCCTGGCCGACGAGCACGACGAGATGCCCGATCCCGACCGCCGCCTCGACGCGCACCTCTCCGGGGATCTCGGCCGCCAGCGTCAGCCCGCGGAGATCGACGGTGAGCTCGCCGATCGAGAGCTCGTATCGGTCGGCGATCTCCGCGATCGTCGTCGGGCGCTCGACCCGGTCGCCGATCCCGCCCGAGAGCGGGACCTGCACCACCGTCGCGATCGCGAGGACCACGGTCAGCACGACCCCGAGCCCGATGAGCCCACCGCGGCCACGACCCTGCCACGCCGCGATCACGAGCGCGACGCCCACGACGATGAGCGCGACGGGAAGCAGGACGTCCCAGTCGACGTCGACCGCCCCGACGGCGTCGAGCAGCCAGACCGCGCCGAGCGCCACGAGCACGACGCCCACGAGCAGACGACCGATCGGCACGGGTCTCTGCGGGGTCGGCGGTGCGGGGGGGAGCTCGTTCATCGACGCGTCGAGACCTGCACGATGACCGCGATGCCGATCGAGATGAGCGCGAGCGGCCACAGGTACTTGCCGATCCGCGGGATGCTGAGGTTGAGGAGGAGCAGCACGCCGATCGCGATGAGGGTGCCGCCCGCGACGAGGCGCAGGCTTTCGGCGCTCGAGGGTGCCTTCGCGCCGAGCGCCTCGCCGGGCTTCTCCTCGGGGATCAAGATCCAGCCGACGATGTAGAGGATCACGCCACCGCCGCCCGCGATCGCGAGCACGACGAACGCGATCCGCAGCAGGACCGGATCCACCCCGAGGTACCGCCCGAGCCCCGAGCACACGCCGCCGATCACCCGGTCGTCATGGCTGCGGCGCAGGACCCTCGGCTGGTCGGCGCCGGCGTCGCTCATGGGTCCACGTTACTCCCCCGGGCGGCGACCGCGTCGAGGAGCCCGCGCAGGACGTCCAGCAGCAGGTCGCGGTCCTTCGCCGTGATCCACGGGCGGTACAGGAGGACGGCACGGCCGCGCGTCTCGAAGCCCACGCCGTCCTGCTGCTCGAGCAGCCAGGTCTCGACGTCGCCGTCGACGAACGTGGCCGCGAACGAGGGATCCTGGCATCGGACGTCGTAGCTCGAGGCGATCCGCTCGTGGCCCACGGTGGCCGCGGGCAGATCCGCACGGTCCGGCCCTGGGGTGAGGAAGGCCTCCGGCTCCACCACCAGGTGCGGCGTCTCGACCGGGAGCGGCGCGACCGCGCACGTGAACCGGCGGGCCATGCGCAGCTCGTCCACGTCCACGGTCGGGATCGTGTCCAGGTCGAAGACCCGGACCTCGGTGCCGCGCCAGGGTCCGGCCATGACCTCCGACATCCGCGCCTGCGGGCGCTCGAGCAGCGCGAACAGGTAGGCGGAGACCCCCACCTGCGCATCCGCCTCTGCCCGCAGGCCGAGGAGCTCGGCCGTGGTCTTCGCGCGCTCGCGCTTGGGCTTCACCGTGAGGACGTGGTTCGCGTACGCCACGCCGCCGAGGAGCAACGCGAGCACGAGCAGCGGATGGAGCACCTTGAGCAGCAGCGCCGCCACGACCACCGCGGTCAGCAGCCCCAACACGCGGACCCAGGGGTTCACGTCGCCGAGTCTAGAGGCCGTCCCGGGCCTCCCGCGCCTACCCGGCGGGGACGGAAGCCTCGACGCGGAAGACGAGCTCGCCGTCCCCGACGTCGACGACGACCTCGTCGCCCTCGTGGACCTCTCCTGCGAGGAGCTTCAGGGCAAGCGGGTCCTGCAGCTCGCGCTGGATCAGGCGCTTCAGCGGGCGGGCGCCGAACGCGGGGTCGTGCCCCTTCTCGGCGAGGTACGTGCGGGCCCCGTCCGTCAGCGTGAGCGCGAGCTTGCGCTCGGCGAGGCGCCCGCGCAGGTGCTCGACCTGGATGCCGACGATCGCCTCGATGTGGTCGCGGCCGAGCGGCTCGAACACGACGATCTCGTCGATCCGATTCACGAACTCCGGCCGGAACGTCGTGCGCACCAGCTCGAGGATCGCCTCCCTGCGCCGATCCTGCGGGACCCCTTCGTTCTGGAACACCGCGCTCCCCAGGTTCGAGGTCATGATCACGATCGTGTTCCGGAAGTCGACCGTACGACCGTGGCCGTCGGTGAGGCGCCCGTCGTCGAGGAGCTGGAGCAGGATGTTGAACACGTCGCCGTGCGCCTTCTCCAACTCGTCGAGCAGGACGACCGAGTACGGGCGCCGGCGGACGGCCTCGGTGAGCTGGCCGCCCTCCTCGTACCCGACGTAGCCGGGTGGCGCGCCCACCAGGCGCGAGACCGTGTGGCGCTCCTGGTACTCGGCCATGTCCACGCGCACCATCGCGCGCTCGTCGTCGAACAGGTACTCGGCGAGGGCGCGCGCGAGCTCGGTCTTGCCGACCCCGGTCGGCCCGAGGAACAGGAACGAGCCGATCGGCCGGTTCGGGTCGGACAGCCCGGCGCGGGAGCGACGGATCGCGTTCGAGACGGCCACGACCGCCTCGTCCTGCCCGACGACCCGACGGTGGAGCGCCTCCTCGAGGTGGACGAGCTTGGCCATCTCGCCCTCCATGAGACGCGAAACCGGGATCCCGGTCCACGCGCTCACGACCTCGGCCACGTCTTCCTCCGTGACCTCCTCCTTCAGCATCTGCACGTCCGCCTGGAGCTCGGCGAGGCGCGCGTTCTCGGCCTCCATCTCCCTCTGCAGCTCGACGATCCTGCCGTAGCGGAGCTCGGCGGCGCGCTCGAGGTCGCCGTCGCGCTCCGCGCGCTCGGCCTCGCTCCGCGCGTCCTCGATCTGCTGGTTGAGCTCGCGGATCCGGTCGATCCGCTCCTTCTCCTGCTGCCAGTGCGCCCGCATCCCCGCCGAGCGCTCCTGCAGGTCCGCGAGCTCCCGCTCGAGCCGCTCGAGCCGCTCCTTCGACACCGGGTCGGTCTCCTTTCGCAGGGCGGCCCGCTCGATCTCGAGCTGCTTCACGCGCCGCTCGACCTCGTCGATCTCCACCGGCATCGAGTCGATCTCGATCCGCAGCCGGCTCGCGGCCTCGTCGACGAGGTCGATCGCCTTGTCCGGCAGGAACCGTCCGGTGACGTACCGATCCGACAGGACGGCGGCGGCCACGAGCGCGGGGTCCTGGATCCGGACCCCGTGGTGCACCTCGTAACGTTCCTTGAGCCCGCGGAGGATCGCGATCGTGTCCTGCACGCTGGGCTCGCCGACCAGCACGGGCTGGAACCGCCGCTCGAGCGCGGGGTCCCTCTCGATGTGCTCGCGGTACTCGTCGAGCGTCGTCGCCCCGATCGCGCGGAGCTCGCCGCGCGCGAGCATCGGCTTCAGCATGTTGCCGGCGTCCACCGCGCCCTCGGCAGCCCCCGCGCCGACGATCGTGTGGAGCTCGTCGATGAACGTGACGATCTGTCCCTCGCTCTCCACGATCTCGCGCAGGACCGCCTTCAGCCGCTCCTCGAACTCCCCGCGGTACTTCGAGCCGGCGACCATCGCGCCGATGTCGAGCGCGACGACGCGCTTGTCCTTCAGGCCCTCGGGCACGTCGCCGGCGACGATCCGCTGGGCAAGACCCTCGACGATCGCCGTCTTGCCGACGCCGGGCTCGCCGATCAGCACCGGGTTGTTCTTCGTCCGGCGGCTGAGGACCTGGACAACGCGCCGGACCTCGTCGTCGCGGCCGATCACCGGGTCAAGCTTGCCCCGACGAGCCTGCTCCGTGAGGTCCCTCCCGTACCGCTCGAGCGCCTGGTACTTCTCCTCGGGGTTCTGGTCCGTGACGCGCTGACGGCCCCGGACCTCGGCGAGCGCGGCCAGGACCTTGTCGCGCTCGAGCCCCGCCTCGCGGAGGATCTCGGCGGCGGGGGTGTGGCCTCCGAGGAGCGCGAGGAGCAGGTGCTCGGTCGAGACGTACTCGTCGGTGAGCGCCTCGGCCTCGCGGAAGGCGGCGTCGAGCATCGCACCGGTCGCCTGCCCGATTCGGATCTCGGACCCGGGCGCGTACACCTTCGGCAGGCGGTCGAGCGCCGCGTCGACGCGGTCGCGCAGCGGCTTCGGGGCGACGCCCAGGTGATGCAGGAGCGGGTACACGACGCCCTCGGGGTCGGACAGGAGGGCGAACAGGACGTGCTCGGGCTCGATCGCCTGCTGGTTGCGTGCGAGCGCCTGCTCGCGGGCCCCCTCGAGCGCCGCCTGCGCCTTCAGCGTCAGCTTGTTCGGGTCCATCATCGTCGCTCGTCCCCACGATCGTTCTTCGTCGTCGCATACATCGCGTAGTCGCGCACGCCGCCCTCCGCCGTCGGCATGAAGCCGCGAAGGACGCCCTCGAACGCGAGGCCGCACTTCTCGAGCGATCGACGCATCGCCGCGTTGTCGACGTCCGTCGTCGCCTGCACGCGATGGGCGCTCTCCTGCTCGAACAGATGGCGGATGAGGAGCGTCACGGCCTCGGACCCCAAACCGAGACCGCGGTCGGCCTCGTCCCACAGGTCGATGCCGACCTCCCACACGCCCGGCGGCATCGCCTGGTCCGAGCACCGTGCCTGGATGTCCCCCACGAGCCGGCCGTCCGTCTCGACCGCGAACATGATCTCCCACGAGGTCCGCGTGCCCGAGAGCGCGAGCCGGCGACGGCGCACTTCCCGGCGACCCGCGTCTTCCGAGGGCTCCCGCGCCAGCGCGGCGTCGAACTCGCTCTCGCGGAACGGACGCAGGACCACGCGCTCCCCGACCAGCCGGGTCACGGGGTCGTGTCCCCCCACCGCAGGACGACGGAGCTGCCGAGCGGCACGATCTCGGTCCCGCCCCGGCGGCCGGGAGCGATGATCGGTCGGCGCGAGAGCTCCGCCTCGAGCTCTCGGATCCGGTCGCGCATCCGGTCGAGGTCGCGCTGCATCTGCATGATCCGCTTGACCCCCGCGAGGTTCACACCCTCGTCCTGCGTGAGCTCCTGGATCATGCGCAGGCGCTCGATGTCGCGCTCCGAGTACCGGCGGCTGTTGCCGGACGTCCGCTTCGGGCGGAGCAGGCCCTTACGTTCGTAGATCCGAAGGGTCTGTGGGTGCACGCCCGCGAGCTCGGCCGCCACGCTGATCACGTAGACGGCTCGCTCGGCGCGGCGTTCGGACTCGTCCCTGTTCATGGTGCGCGTCCCCTCCCCGACCTCACGTCTCCACGCCCAGCCGACGGCGCGGGGACTCCTTCTCGGCGTCCTTCAGCCGGCGTAGGATCTCGCGCTCGTCCTTCGAGAGCTTGCCCGGCACCTCGACGTTCACGGTCACGAGCAGGTCCCCCACACCACCCTTGCGCGGCGCGCCCTTGCCCTTCAGCCGGAACGTCTTGCCCGAAGGGGTGCCGGCCGGGACCTTCATCGTCACGGGCCCGTCGAGCGTCGGGATCTCGATGTTCGCGCCGAGCGCCGCCTCCGGGTACGTGATGGGCACCTCGACCGTCAGGTCGTTCCCCCTACGGCCGAAGAACCGGTGCGGCCGGACGTGGACCCGGACGTACAGGTCTCCCGCCCCGGCGCCCGCCGGGCCGGGCTCGCCGCGACCGGCGAGCTTGATCCGCGCCCCGTCCTTGACGCCGGCCGGGATCTTGACCTGGAAGCTCCGCGTGCGGCGCTGCGACCCGGTGCCTCGGCACGTGGGGCACGCCTGCTCGACCGCACGGCCGGTCCCGTTGCATCGGGGACACGGCTGCTCCATCTGGAAGAAGCCCTGGTTCACCGCGATCTCACCGGTGCCGCCGCACTGGGGGCACGTCACCGGGCTCGAGCCCGGAGCGGCGCCGCTGCCCCCGCAGGTGGAGCACGGCGCGGGTCCCTGGATCCGCACCGGCACGGTCGTGCCCTGCAGCGCGTCGTCGAACGTGACGGTCACGTCCGTCTCCAGGTCGGCGCCGTGCGCGACGCGCGAGCGCGACCGGCCGCGACGGCCGCCCCCGAACAGCCCGCCGAAGAGGTCCCCGAGATCGCCGAGATCGCCGAGGTCCTCGAAGCGGACCCGGCCGCCGCCGGGGGACCCGCCGCCCGGGAAGCCTCCGCCGGGGTAACCCCCGCCCCCGAAGCCGGAGGCGGCCATGTCCCGGACCTGGTCGTAGCGCTTGCGCTTGTCCTCGTCGCCGACGACGTCGTACGCGGCCGAGATCTCCTTGAACCGCTCCTCGGCCGTCGCGTCCCCCGGGTTCGCGTCCGGGTGGTGCTGCTGCGCGAGCTTGCGGTACGCCTTCTTGATCTCGGCGTGCGTGGCGTTCTTCGCCACGCCGAGGATCTGGTAGTAGTCCTTCTCGAACCACTCGCGCTTGACGTCACCGTTCACGCGCGCCCCCTACGAGCGCTCGACGCGAACGCTGGCCGGCCGGATCACGGTGCCCTTGAGCCGATACCCCTGACGGAACACCTCGGCGACGTGCGGCTCGCCCTCGCCCTCCCCCGTCTGCATCAGCGCCTCGTGCTCGGCCGGGTCGAACGGCTCGCCCTCGGCCCGGATCCGCTCGAGGCCCTCCGCCTTGAGCGCGTCGACGAGCTTCGCGTAGACGAGCTCGACGCCCTTGCGGAACTTCTCGAAGTCCGTCGTCTGGTCCGCCGCGACGAGTGCCAGGTCGAAGTCGTCCAGCACCTCGAGGAGCCGGAGCATCGTCGGCTGGGCCGCCAGCTCCACGGCGCGCGTCTGCTCCTTCAGGGTGCGCTTGCGGTAGTTGTCGAACTCCGCCTGCAGGCGCTGGAGATGGTCGCGGTACTCCTCGGCCTCCCGTCGCGCCTGCGCGAGCTCGTCCTCCAGGTCCGCCACGGTCTCCGGCGGCAGCTCGGGGGTGGGCTCCCCGGAGGGGGAGGACTCCCCCTCCGGCGCCGAGCCCGACTCCCGGAACCGCCGCTTGTCGACGACGCGGACCTTCGGTCGATCCCGCTCCTCGCCGTCCTCGCGTGGGTCCTTGCCGGTCATGCCTCCGCCTTGATCTGGATCCTCTTGGGCTTCGCCTTCTCGACCTTGGGCACCTCGACGGTGAGGACGCCCTTGTCGAACGCGGCCTCGACCTTCTCCGTGTCCGCGGTCTGCGGAAGCGTGATGGCGCGGCTGAACGAGCCGTACCTGCGCTCGATCCGGTGGAAGCTCTCCTCCTGGACCTCCGCGGAGAACTCGCGAGAACCGCTGATCGTGAGCGTCGAGTCCTCGACGGCGACCTCGACGTCCTTCGGGTCGATCCCCGGCAGCTCGACGGTCGCGACGATCTTGTCCTCGGTCTCGTAGACGTCCATCGACGGCATCCAGGCTCCCGCCGCCGCCGGGCGGGTCGACTCGACCCCGGCGAACGTGCGGCCGAAGAGCCGGTTCAGCTCGTCCTGGATCGAGACGAGGTCACGGAACGGATCCCAGCGAACGATGGTGTCCCTCACTGCTGCCCACCTCCCTCTTCATCCACGATCTCGCCCTCGACGACGTCCTCGTCGCCGGCGGGCGAACCCGACTCCGCCCCGCCCGCGGCCGCGGTCTGCTGGGTATCCGCGGCCTGGGCCTGGGCGTACATCGCCTGCCCGATGTCCTGGAACCTGCGCATCAGGGCGTCGGTGCCGGCCTTGATCTTCTCGACGTCCTCGCCCTTCAGGGCCTCCTTCAGCTCGTCCGAGAGCTTCTTCACCTCGGTGCGATCCGCCTCGGGGACCTTGTCGCCCCACTCCTCGAGCGACTTGTCGACCTGGTACGTGAGCTGGTCCGCGGCGTTCCGAGCCTCGGCCGCCTCCCGCCGCTGGTGGTCCTCCGTCGCGAACTTCTCCGCGTCCTTCACCATCCGGTCGATGTCGTCCTTCGAGAGCGCCGTGCCGCCGGTGATCGTCATCTGCTGGGCCTTGCCGGTCGCCATGTCCTTCGCGCTCACGTTCACGATGCCGTTCGCGTCGATGTCGAAGGCGACCTCGATCTGCGGCACACCGCGCGGCGCCGGCGGGAGCCCCATGAGGTGGAACTTGCCGAGCGACCGCACGCCGGGTGAGTAGACGGTCTCCGCCTCGCCCTGGACGACGTGGATCTCGACCGTCGTCTGTCCGTCCTCGGCGGTCGAGAACATCTCGGACTTGCGGGTCGGGATCGTCGTGTTGCGCTCGATCAGCTTCGTGAAGATGCCGCCCTTGGTCTCGACGCCGAGCGTGAGGGGCGTGACGTCCAGGAGCAGGATGTCCTTCACGTCGCCCTTGAGGACACCAGCCTGGATCGCCGCGCCGACCGCCACGACCTCGTCCGGGTTCACGCCCTTGTGCGGCTCCTTGCCGCCGGTGAGCTGCCGGACGAGCTCCTGGATCATCGGCATCCGCGTGGACCCGCCGACCAGGATGATGTGGTCGATCTCCGAGACGTCCTTGCCCCAGTCCTTCACCGCGAGGTCGAACGGCTCGCGACAGCGCTCGACCAGGTCCTCGGTCATCCGCTCGAGCTCCGAGCGCGTGAGCTTCATCTCCAGGTGGAGCGGTCCCTCAGCCGTCGCCGTGACGAACGGGAGGTTGATCTGCGCCTCGGTCACCTGGGAGAGCTCGATCTTCGCCTTCTCGGCGGCCTCCTTCAGGCGCTGCAGCGCCATCCGGTCGTTCGAGAGGTCCACACCGTGGCTGTTCTTGAACTCCTTGACCATCCAGTCGATCACCCGCTGGTCCCAGTCGTCGCCGCCGAGCTGCGTGTCGCCGTGCGTCGACTTGACCTCGAACACGCCCTCCCCGATCTCGAGCAGCGACACGTCGAACGTGCCACCACCCAGGTCGAACACCAGGATCGTCTGGTCATGCTGCTTGTCGAGCCCGTACGCGAGCGCGGCCGCCGTGGGCTCGTTGATGATGCGGAGGACCTCGAGCCCGGCGATCTGCCCGGCCTCCTTCGTGGCCTGGCGCTGCGCGTCGTCGAAGTACGCCGGCACGGTCACGACCGCCTGCGACACGGTGTCGCCGAGGTACGCCTCGGCGTCACGCTTCAGCTTCGCCAGGATCTGGGCCGAGACCTCCTGCGGCGTCCAGCCCTTGCCATCGATGTCCACGCTCCAGTCCTTCGCGCCCATGAAGCGCTTGACGGAGCGCACGGTCCGGTCGGGGTTCGTGATCGCCTGCCGCTTCGCGACCTCGCCGACGAGGATCTCGCCGTTCTTCGCGAAGCCCACGACGGAGGGGGTCGTACGGGACCCCTCGGTGTTCGGGACCACGACGGGCTCGCCGCCCTCCAGGACGGCGACAACGGAGTTCGTCGTGCCGAGGTCGATCCCCACTGCTCGAGTCATGAGCGTCCTCCTCGTTGTGCGGCTATCTCAGTCACTGAAAAGGATAAAAGCTGAGTGCATCACTGACAACCCACAGCGTCTCCAGGCTCCCTTCGTGGGAGCGCCGCCGGCGCGGAGGGGCTAGACTCCACGCCCGATGGTCCTGCGAGGCGCCCTGCTCACGGCCATCGCCCTGCTCGCCGGCGGCCTGTTCGCGCGCAGGGCGCGGCTGCTGGCCCGCCTGAACGCCCTCGGCCGGAGCGTGGACCGATCGGGAGACCTCCCGAGGCGGATCGCTCGCGAGGGCTCCCACGTGCTCGCGCAGCGCAAGCTGTTCCAGCGGTTCGTGCCCGGTCTCATGCACGCCCTCATCTTCTGGGGGTTCCTGGTCCTCCTCACGACGATCGCGGAGGCCATGGGGCAGGTCGTCGATCCCGATTTCGCGCTGCCGTGGATCGGGCGGTCGGCGTGGCTCGGCCTCGTCCAGGACGTCTTCGGCGTCCTCGTGCTCGTCGGCGTCGCGATCGCTCTGTGGATCCGATCCGTCCAGCGTCCCGAGCGGTTCGTCGGTAGCCACGCCCGCGACGCCTACCGCATCCTGGGGTGGATCACCTGGATCATCCTCACACTGTTCCTCGCGAACGCGATGCGGATCGCGCAGGGCGTGAACGAGTCGCCGGCCGCGTGGACCCCGGTCTCGAACGCGCTCGCCCAGCCGTTCGAGGGACTGTCGCCCACCTGGCTGTTCTCACTCGAGCAGGTCTTCCTGTGGGCCCACCTGTTGCTGATCCTCGGGTTCCTCGTGTTCCTCACCTACTCCAAGCATCTGCACATCGCCACGAGCTTCCTCAACGTGTTCTTCTCGAGCACCGAGCCTCGAGGGGCGCTCGCGCCGCTGCCGATCAGCCTCGAGGCGCTCGAGGCCGGGGAGCAGTCGCTCGGCGCGGCGACGATCGCGGACCTCACGCGCAAGGAGCTGCTCGATCTGTACGCGTGCACCGAGTGCGGCCGCTGCCAGAGCGCGTGCCCGGCATGGAGCACGGGCAAACCGCTGTCGCCGAAGCTGCTCGTCATGGACCTGCGGGACCTGCTGTTCGCCGAGGGCCCCGCGATCGTCGCGGCGCGGGCCCGAGGGGAGACGCCGGAGCCCACGGCGCTCGTCCCCGACGTCGTCGACGACGAGGTCGTGTGGGCGTGCACGACGTGCGGTGCCTGCATGCAGGAGTGCCCGGTGGACATCGAGCACGTGGACACGATCGTCGACCTCCGACGCAACCTCGTGATGGGCGAGTCACGGTTCCCGCAGGAAGCGGGGGCGTTGCTGCGCAACCTGGAGAACGCGAGCAACCCCTGGGGGATGCCCCAGGCGCAGCGGACGGCATGGGCGGACGGCCTCGACGTCCCCGTCCTCGCCGGGGGCGACGAGGCTCCCGAGATCCTGTACTGGGTCGGCTGCGCGGGCTCGTTCGACGACCGTGCCAAGCAGGTCGCGCGGTCGCTCGCCAGGCTGCTGACGGCGGCGGGGATCTCGTTCGCCGTCCTCGGATCTCGGGAGCTGTGCACCGGCGACCCGGCGCGCAGGATGGGCAACGAGTACCTGTTCCAGACCCTGGCCGAGGCCAACGTCGAGACGCTCGAGGGCGCCGGGGTCAGGACGATCGTCGCGAACTGCCCCCATTGCTTCAACACGCTGCGGAACGAGTACCCGCGGTACGGAGGACGGTTCGAGGTGGTGCACCACACCCAGCTCCTCGAACGGCTCGTACGCGAGGGCCGGCTCCGTCCGACGGAGGAGCTCCAGACGCTCCTCGCCTACCACGACCCCTGCTACCTGGGCCGCCACAACGGCGTGTACCGGGATCCGCGTGCGCTTATCGAGCGGCTCCCCGGCGTCCGGACGACCGAGATGCCCCGGCACGCGGAGCGGGGGCTGTGCTGCGGCGCCGGTGGGGCCCGCATGTGGATGGAGGAACGGATCGGCAAACGCATCAACCAGGAGCGGGCGGACGAGGCCGCCTCGACCGGTGCGGACACGGTCGGCGTGGCGTGCCCGTACTGCCTGATCATGCTCGACGACGCGCACCGCGCTCGCGGAGACGAGATCCGGGTCCTGGACGTCGCCCAGGTCCTCGAGCGATCCCTCGGGGACGACGGCGCGACGGCCTCCTGAGCTCGGGAACATCCGGCGAACGGCTCCCTCGCCCTCCCACCGCGTCCGATGCTTGTCGGTCCGGCGTTCAAGCCGACCGCGCAACCGACCGAAGGAAGAACTAGACCGAACGGGCCCGGGACCGACCATCGGCCGATGCCGGCCGACGGTCGTGCGGGCCGAGGCGGTCGACGCGACGTGGTCGCGTCGGCGGAACGTGAGGACGAACGCGTGAACATGATGACGGTGCTGACCTCGGCGACCGAGCTGAACGGCGTGGCTCCCGAAGATCCGGTCGCGCGCGAGCGCACGCGCCTGGCCTACGCCGTGCACGACGGGCTCACGCAGGTCGTCACCGCGTCGGTCCTGGAGCTCGAGTGGCTCGCGCGCCGGGTCGATCGGGAGCCGGCCGAGGCGACCGAGGCACTCGAGCGCGCAGCCTGCGAGCTCCGCAAGGCCCTGGAGGAGATCCGGGACATGCTCGCCACGCTCTCGCCCGAGACGCCGAGCGGGGCCGACCGACTCGACGACGTGGTCCGCGGCGTGATCGAGCGCTGGCAGCTGCCCGCCACCTGGTCCGTCGAGGGAGACCTCCACGCGGTCCCCGGCCCGGTGCTCGAGGCCGCCTCGGCCGTGATCCGGGAGAGCGTCGCGAACGCCGCCAAGCACTCGGGCACGAGCGACGTGGCGGTCCGCGTCTCGGCCGCCGAGGGCACCCTCCACGTGCTCGTCGAGGACCACGGCCGAGGCTTCCGGCTCGCCGACTCGGACCTGGCCGACGGACACCTGGGATTGGAGATGATGCGCCGCCGCGTGGCGGAGCAGAGCGGGAGCCTCGAGATCGAGTCCTCCCCTGGTAACGGGACACGGGTGGTCGCGAGGCTGCCCGTCCACGATCAAGGAGTGACGCCGTGAGGATCCTGATCGTCGACGACCATGCGCTGGTCCGCCGCGGGATGGGCCACGTCGTTCGGGAGTGCTTCCCCGAGGCCGAGGTGGAGGAGGCCGCGAACGCGGCCGAGGCCCTGGCCGTCATGACCTCGAGCGACGTCGACCTGGCCCTCGTGGACGTCCGCATGCCCGACGCGGACGGCCTGGAGCTGCTGCACGACATGAAGCAGCGCTGGCCCGACGTGCCGGTCATCATGCTGACGTCGTTCGACCACGCGCACTACGTGCGCCGCGCCCTCGCCGAGGGCGCCGCCGGGTACATGTTGAAGGACGCGACCCCCGAGGACCTCGAGCAGGCCATCAAGGTCGCGATCTCGGGTGGGGGCAACGTGCTGTCCCCGCGCGTGATCCAGAACCTGTTCGAGGCGATGGACGGCGGACAGCCGTCGAACGGCGAGGGCGCCGTCCGACCGGCCAGCTCGCTCACGCAGCGTGAGACCGACATCCTGGCGCTGCTCGCCGAGGGCAAGAGCAACCGCGATATCTCGCGGGCGCTGTTCCTGTCGGAGAAGACGGTGAAGGCGCACCTGGCGGCGATCTTCCGCAAGCTCGGCGTCACGAACCGGACGCAGGCCGCGATGGCGGCGGTGTCGATGGGCATCGGGCCCGGGCTCCATGAGCTGGACTTCGGGGAGCGCGTGAGCGTCCCCGGTTCGAAGCGGTGAGGGGGAGGAGAGCGATGTTCCAGAAGCAGGACGGGGACCTGGTGGAGTCCGACGGCGCAGCCCCCGAGGAACGGGCGTACGAGGACAACTGGTACCGGAGCCTGAAGGCCCTGTCCGAGCAGCGTCAGGACGAGGCCGACGGCGACCAGGAGCCGGACGTCGAGGACCCCGTCGCAGGTCCCGTCGACGCCGCCCCGAACGACCAGGTCCCGACATGGGCCGAGGACCCCGAGCACGTCGAGACGGAGCACGTCGAGACGGAGCACGTCGAGACGGAGCACGTCGAGACGGAGCACGTCGAGACGCCCGAGGCGCCGACGGCCGACACGCCGACCCCGACCGATCGCGAGCGCCTGGTCTCGGAGGAGTTCGAGACGCGCGCCGGGCAGCTGCTCGAGCGCCTGCGGAGCATCCAGCACCTCGGCGAGCGATGACCGAGGCCCCGGACGGGGGGACACCCAGCTAGCGGTCGCGGAACTCCTCGAAGAACCTGCTCGGCGTCGGTCCGTGCTGACCCTGGTACTTGCCCCGGCTCTCCTTGGATCCGTACGGGACGGCCGCCGGCGTCGACAGGCGGAAGAAGGAGATCTGCCCGATCTTCATCCCCGGGTAGATCGTGATCGGCAGGTTCGCGACGTTCGACAGCTCGAGCGTCAGGTACCCGTCCCAGCCCGGATCCACGTACCCGGCGGTCGAGTGGATCAGCAGGCCGAGGCGGCCGAGCGACGACTTGCCCTCGAGGCGGGCGACCGTGTCGTCCGGGAGCGCGACGCGCTCGGCCGTGGACCCGAGCACGAACTCGCCGGGGTGCAGGATGAACGCCTCCTCGGGCGCCACCTCCACGAGCTCGGTCAGGTCCGGCATCTCGCGCCGGACGTCGATGTACGGGTAGCGCGAATTCGCGAAGACGCGGAACTGCCGGTCGACGTGCAGGTCCACCGACGACGGCTGCACGCACGCCTCGTCGAACGGGTCGATCACGATGCGCCCGGCGGCGATCTCCTCGCGGATCGTGACGTCCGACAGGATCACGGGGTCGAGGCCCCCTGCCGCGAGGCATCGGTCCAGCGCTCGAGCACGCCCGCCGCGGCTCCGTCGTCGATCGACCGAGCGGCGAGCGCGATGCCCTCGGCGATCGAGCCGACCACCCCCGCCACCTCCAGGGCCGCGCCGGCGTTCAGCAGCACGACGTCTCGGCGAGGTCCCCGCTCCCCCTCCAGGACCGCCCGCGCGATCCGCGCGGCCTCGTCGGCGTCGCCGCCGTGCAGATCCTCCAAGCCTGCCCGTGGCAGTCCCACGTCGGCCGGATCCAGCTCGGACCCACGGACCTCGCCGTCGCGCACGTCGAACACCGTCGAGACACCGGTCGTCGTGAGCTCGTCCAGGCCGTCGCGACCCCGGAAGAGCTTGGCCCGCACGCCTCGGCGGGCGAGCACCTCGGCCATGAGGGGCAGCATCCGTTCGTCCGAGACGCCGACCGCCTGGGCGAACGGCCGCGCCGGGTTGCAGAGCGGACCGAGGAAGTTGAAGACGGTCGGCACGCGCAGCTCACGGCGAACCGGACCCGCGTGCGCCATCGAGGGGTGGTAGGCGGGCGCGAACAGGAACGCGATCCCGGCATCGGTCAGGCAGCGCTCGACGCCCTCGGGGCCGAGGTCGATCGTCACGCCGAGCGCCTCGAGCACATCGGCGGAGCCGCAATGCGACGAGGCCGCGCGGTTCCCGTGCTTCGCGACCGGGACCCCGGCGCCGGCGACGACGATCGCCGAGATCGTCGAGATGTTGAACGTCCCGCTGCGGTCTCCACCGGTGCCGACGATGTCCACGACGGGTGCCGGCGGGCGAACGGGCGTGGCGAACTCGAGCATCGTCCGCACAAGGCCCTCGATCTCGTCGGCCGTCTCGCCCTTCGTGCGGAGCGCCATCAGGAACCCGCCGATCTGCCCGGAGGAGGCCTCGCCGGCCATGACCCGGCGCATGACCTCGGCGGCCTCGGCCGGCGAGAGCGACTCCCGAGCGTTCAGACGGGAGAGCACCTGCGGCCACAGGTCCTGGCGGTCCATGGGAGCGGCAGGCTAGCAGGTCGGGCGCGGCGGCTCGCGCAGGTCGACCGAGGCTCGCTACACTGTGCCCGGCCGCGCGAGTGGCCGGGCCACGCGGGCGTGGTTCAATGGCAGAACGCAAGCTTCCCAAGCTTGAAACGTGGGTTCGATTCCCCTCGCCCGCTCCGATCTGGAACTGACGGACATCGTGTACACATCGGGTCCTCCGAGTGGAAGGGGGACCGG
>Ga0105100_10000011_pt1 | contig 90515 bp, 79 predicted proteins | sample PPLLak12cMay2015_2_FD_87033 | JGI IMG/M metagenome (GOLD analysis project Ga0105100, IMG submission 87033) | Freshwater sediment microbial communities from Prairie Pothole Lake near Jamestown, North Dakota, USA - PPLs Lake P8 Core (1) Depth... | ecosystem: Environmental > Aquatic > Freshwater >... | reverse complement strand
TGCGTGCCTCGAGCCGGTCCATTCTGGCCTCGAGACCATCCATTCTCGCCTCGAGACGATCGATCCTGGACAGCAGCAGAGCGATGTCACCTTTGGTGGCGACATCGGTGATCTCGTAGCTGGGCAGGGCGGACATCAGTGTCTTGGTTCGCTCGGGGCCGAGCAGCGCGGCCAGGCCAGTGTAGAGATCATGACGGGCCGCTTCCGAGATCGGCACAGGATGACTGTGCCAAACAGGACAGAGCCGTTCAAGGGCCTCCAGGCCACTAGTAGCCGAGGACGTCCTTGAACCAGGGGAGGGTGCGCTCCAAGCCCTGACGAAGCGGGATCTGCGCCTTCCAGCCGAGGACCCGCTCCGCCTTGCTCGTGTCCGGGCGCCGAACCATGGGGTCGTCGGTGGGAAGCGGCTTGAGATCGATCCCGGGGTGGTTGCCGACGACGTCCTGCACAGCTTCTGCCAGTTCGACCATCGTCACCTCTTCGGGATTGCCGATGTTGACCGGCTCGGTTTCCGAAGAGAGGAGCAGCCTCAGGATGCCCTCCACCTCGTCGTCGACATAACAGAGGGACCGGGTCTGCGATCCGTCGCCGAACACAGGCAGGGGCCGGTTCTCCAGTGCAGCCTTGAAAAAGGCGGGGACGGCTCGGCCGTCGTCGGGTCTCATTCGAGGCCCATACGTATTGTGCGCCATCACCCCGGAACCCGCCCAGAAGTTCTCGTAGCCGGGAACCGAGAAGTCATAGACGAGCCCCGTTGCCTCGATTTCCTCAATGGCGCTGACATGGGCCCACACGATGTCGCCGGTTGTTCGGGCATTCAGCTTCTGCTTGACGCCACGATGCCAATCGAGTGGGCTCCACGGAGAGACATTGGCCAGTGTCAATCGCCAGAACGGGTATTTTCGGTCGCCAGTGCGCTGTTTGAAGGTCGTCTCGTATCGGCCAACCGAGGGCACGAGGCCGAAACGCGCGAATGCGACGATGAGGTCGTCCTTGAGCGAAGTCGACGTCGTGCTGAATTCGTGTCGAACCGCCTCTTCGAATTTGCTGCCTGAATGGACCCCATCGCCCTCGCGATATCCCTCGAGGAACCAACCAAGTCGCGATTTGGGAAGACCCAGGATCCAGCCCGGGATCCTCTTCTCGCCTCCGACAAAGCCGAGGTGAGCGAGAACTTCGGCAAAGAGCCTCGAATGCACGAATACTGCCGCCGCTCGATCTCGGGTCATCTCCGTCCGAATCACGTGGAGCCCGAGATCACGCTCGATGACCTTCTCGACCTGATCCAGTACGCGATCATCACAGCTGATGGTGAGGAAAGTGTCGTGTGGATGAACCCTGATGTGACCGTCGGCAACGATGAGGCCGAGAAGCCATAGGAGCTCGTTGGACATTGGAAGTCGCGCTGGGATCTTCGCTGTGGGACCCGCGCTATGGAGAGCGATTCGAGCATCGTCAGGCACATCGATCTCGAGGCTCCGGATGATCGCCACCGGCAGGCGAGCGCCCTCCCACATTCGCCGCACCCGACTCCAGGTGGCCGATCTCAGGTTCTTCGCTTCGCTGGTCGTTCCGGCTTCGACGAGATCACGAATCTCGAACCGCCGCGACCAGGCCGTTTGGGCGAATGACGGATGATGGACATCGACGGTCCACGGATCATCCTCGTAGCAGGATGCCCATGCCTCGACGACGAGCCGGTCCCGTTCAGGGACCTCGACTCGTCGGGCGACAGCGATCCTGTCGCCTGGCCGGAGTTGGTTCGCGAACCTTGCCTCGGGGAGACCATCGATACCTTCGACGAAGAGGCTGTGATCGCCGGTCACTCGTATCGTGCGGCCGTAGCGCGTCGAGACCTGGAAACACTGCTGCTGAGTCGGATGCCCGACGATCGCGGTCGCCTCCCGCGGCGCGATGTTGCCCTTCGTATCGAACGCCGGGACGGTGAAGCCCGTCAGGCCGGTAATTGGAGAGCCCAGTCTCTCGGCGAGAGTGCCGATCTGCTCTCTGCGTAACTCGATTCCATCATCAAAGAGGACCTGCTCGTCGGCCAGGATCGAGTTGAAGATCCGAACGATCCGGGTGTCGACCCCGTGCTCCCGGTTGTAGGCGAGGGTCAAGGCCTCGGCGAACCGCTTCGCCTCGTCGTAGACGCCCCTGGGACCGATCGGATTGACGTTGCCCCAGTATGTCTCCGGCTGCGGGTTGACCAGGGGGTCTCCGTACACCTCGGACGTGGAGGCGAGGAAGAAGACCGCCCCCTTGTGCAGGGCCAGGCCGAGCCCCTTGTGGGTGCCGAAAGCGCCGACTTTGAGGGTGTGGATCGGCCACTTCAGGTAATCGACCGGGGAGGCGGGTGAAGCGAAGTTCATCACGTAGTCGACCTCACCGCCCACGTGGAGATAATCGGTGACGTCGTAATCGATCAGGGTGAACTTCTTGTCTCCGAGAAGGTGGGAGACGTTGGAGGCGTGACCGGTGATCAGGTTGTCGATGCAGATGACCTTGGCCCCGGAGTAGACAAGCCAGGTGCACACGTGGGAGCCGAGGAAGCCGGCGCCGCCCATCACCACCGCGTGCTTGCCCTCGAGCTCTGAGAAACCGCCGAGCGCGGACCGGCGCATGTCGAACACGTCTGAACCCTCCAAAGCGATGCCAGGGTACATCGGCATGCCCCGGACAGGTGTTGAGCCTCAGCCCCCAACCAATTCCCGGAGGAACTTCCCGGTGTAGCTCTCCCCCACCTGGGCCACCTCCTCGGGTGTTCCCTGGGCGACGATCCGCCCGCCTCCGCTGCCACCTTCGGGCCCGAGGTCGATCACGTAGTCGACCGATTTGACCACGTCGAGATTGTGTTCGATGACCACGACCGTGTTCCCGGCGTCGACCAGACGTTGAAGGACCTGGAGCAGCTTGCGGATGTCCTCGAAGTGAAGGCCGGTGGTCGGCTCGTCGAGGATGTAGAAGGTCCGCCCGGTCGCGCGCTTCCCCAACTCCGAAGCGAGCTTGATCCGTTGCGCCTCCCCTCCGGAGAGGGTGGTGGCCGGCTGGCCGAGCCGGACATATCCGAGCCCGACGTCGTACAGGGTCTGGAGGATGCGGACGATCTTGGGCTGGTTCTCGAAGAACCCGAGTGCCTCCTCGACCGACATCTCGAGCACGTCGGAGATGTTGTGCCCCTTCCACAGGATCTCCAAGGTCTCCCGGTTGTAGCGCCGGCCGCCGCACACCTCGCACGGCACGTAGACGTCGGGGAGGAAGTGCATCTCGATCTTGATCGTCCCGTCACCGGAGCAGGCCTCACACCTCCCGCCCTTGACGTTGAACGAGAAGCGCCCCGGCTTGTAGCCGCGGGCCCTCGACTCCATGGTCTGGGCGAAGAGATCCCTGATCTGGTCGAAGAGCTTGGTGTAAGTGGCGGGGTTGGAGCGGGGGGTGCGCCCGATCGGTGACTGGTCGATGTCGATGACCTTGTCGATGAGCTCGATCCCCTCCACCTTCTTGTGCCGGCCCGGCACGACCCTGGCCCGGTTGACCCGGTTGGCCAGTGTCTTCCACAGGATCTCCTCTATCAGAGTCGACTTTCCCGAACCGGACACACCGGTGACCGCGGTGAAGACCCCGAGCGGGAAATCGACATCGATCCCCTGCAGGTTGTTCTCCGTTGCCCCCCGGATGGTGATCGACTCGCCGTTCCCCTGGCGACGGAACAAAGGGATCTCGATCTGACGCCGCCCGGCCAGATAGTCACCGGTGATCGAGTCGGGCTGGGAGGTGATCACAGAAAGGGGGCCCTCGGCGACGATATGCCCTCCGTGCTCGCCTGCCCCGGGCCCGATGTCGAGGATGTGGTCGGCCACGCGGATGGTGTCCTCGTCGTGCTCCACCACGATCAAGGTGTTGCCCAGGTCACGGAGCCGGAGCAAGGTCTCGATGAGACGCTGGTTGTCACGCTGATGGAGGCCGATCGAGGGCTCGTCGAGGATGTAGAGCACGCCGACCAGACCCGAGCCGATCTGAGTGGCCAGCCGGATCCGCTGCGCCTCTCCCCCGGCCAGGGTCGCCGCCGACCGGCTCAAGGTCAGGTAGTCGAGACCGACGTCGAGGAGGAACTGCATCCGGGCCCGTACTTCTTTGAGGACCCGCTCGGCGATGGTGGTCTCCCGCTCGTTCAGCTCGAGATGATCGAAGAACTCCCTCGCCTCGCCGAGACTCATGTCGGAGACCTCGGCGATGTTCCGCCCGGAGATGGTCACCGCCAGGGAGATCGGGTTGAGCCGTCCCCCGCCGCATGCCTCACAAGGCACCTGCGCCATGTACTCCTGGTAGTACTCCCGTGCCGAGTCCGACTCGGCCGACTCGTGACGCCGGTTGAGGAAGGGGATGGCCCCCTCGAAGGTCGCCTGCCATTGCCGTTTCCGGCCGAACCGGTTGGTGTACTTGATGGTGATCTTGTCCTCACCGGTCCCGTAGAGGATCTTGTCCCTGACCTCATCGGGGAGGTCCTGCCATGGTGTGTCCATCGAGAACCCGAACACCTCGCCCAGGCCACTGAGCAACCGGTGGTAGTAGCGCATCCGGTTCGAGGACCACATCGGGATCGCTCCCTCGTCGAGGGACAGGGAGGGGTCGGCGATGACCAGTTCGGGGTCGACCTGGTACTTGGTCCCGATCCCCGAGCATTGCGTGCAGGCGCCGTAAGGGCTGTTGAACGAGAAGTTGCGGGGTTGGAGGTCATCGAAGGAGAGCCCGCACCCGGGGCATGAGAGATGCTGGGAGAAGGTGAGGGTCGGGCCATCCTCGATCTCGATGTCTGCGGTTCCCTCTGTGAGCGTGAGGGCGGTCTCGAGCGATTGGGTGAGCCGCTGCTCCATCCCGTCCTTCCGGACGAGTCGGTCTACCACCACCTCGATGGTGTGCTGGTAATAGCGGTCGAGCTTGATCTCCTCGATGAGCTCGCGCACCTCCCCGTCGATCCGTGCCCGGGCGAACCCCTCCTTGGCCAGGTCGGCGAGGAGGTTCTCGAACTCCCCCTTCCGCCCTCTGACCACCGGGGCCAGCACCTGGAACCGTGTCCCCTCCTCGAGCTCCAGGATGCGGTCGACGATCTGCTGTGGGGTCTGGCGCTCCACCGGTGTCCCGTCGTTGGGACAGTGGGCGATCCCGATCCGCGCATAGAGGAGCCGGAGGTAGTCGTGGACCTCGGTGACCGTCCCCACCGTGGAGCGCGGGTTGCGGGAGGCGGTCTTCTGGTCGATGGAGATGGCCGGCGAGAGGCCCTCGATGAAGTCCACGTCGGGCTTGTCCATCTGGCCGAGGAATTGGCGGGCGTAGGCGGAGAGGGACTCGACGTAGCGCCGCTGGCCTTCGGCGTAGATGGTGTCGAAGGCGAGCGAGGACTTGCCGGAGCCGGAGAGGCCGGTGAACACGATGAGCTTGTTGCGGGGCAGTTCGACCGTGAGATTCTTCAGGTTGTGCTCACGGGCGCCCCTGATGAGGATCGAGTCGGTGGACAACGCTCCGCCTGGTGGTCGCCTGAGTCACACCAGTGTAATCCAATTCAAGGACGAACACTTGTTCGGTCAACTGGCGAGAACGGGCTCGCGGGAGCGCTTTCGGGCCAATGCGAACTCGATGAGGAATGCGGTGACCAGAGGAGCGAGGGCGCGGGAGATGTCGAACGACTTCTGCCAGACGAACACGGTCAGGAAGGGCGCCAGGACCGCGAAGCCGACCGCGCCCCAGGTGAGGTAGACGTCCGACTTCCAGGCACGCAATGGCACCAAGACGATCAGGCACATAACGATGAACATCAGCAGGAAATCCCCGATCCCTGACATCCCATTGGTGACTGCCTCGATGAACCCCGAGAACGGGATCAGCGTGATCTCCTGCACCTGGTTCACGTCGGGCTCGGGGACGATCCGGAGTCTCAGATAGATTCCCCACACCAGGACGGCGAGCGCGGCGGGGAGGGCGACCAGCCAGGGGATCTTCCTGCGCCGGATCAGCCAGAAGAGGGCGACGAAGCCGACGAAGGCGAGCATCACCTCGCGGGTCAGGGCGCCGGCGGCGAAGGCCGCTGCCGCCCAACCGGGCCGGCCGTCCTCCAACGCAAGCGCTCCCAGGCAGACCAGGGCGAATGCGAGGATCCCCGCACCGTCGATGTAGAGCTCGGAGAGCAGACCGACGTTGACCACGAAGCCAAGGCCCCACCAGGCAGAGAGCCCGTGTCTGACCGCGATCTGGCCGACTGCCCACGATCCGACGGCGAGACCGACGATGTTGATCAGGATCAGGGTCCACACGATGACCTGTGCCGAGAACAGACCAGCGCCCCCGGCAAGGAGGGGATAGAACATCCGTTGGCTGCGATACAGGGCCCGGTCGATAACAGTCGCGTTCTCCTCGGGTTCGAGAACCAACGGGTCGTTGGCCTGCACAAAGAAGTACTTGCCGTCGTGACCCTGGAGGATCCTTGTCTTGACCTCCCGGCCGAGCTTCGTCTCGGCGTACTCGGTGATCTCGACTGCATCCTCACCAAACGCCGTGAAGGCGGTCGGATCCCAGTCGGAGACCGAAAGAAGCCGAAGACTGGCGGCAACGGCGAGGAGGAGAGCCACTGCTACCAGACGGACCGAAGGCGACAATCGGCTCACTGCAGTCCCTCCGACGGGGGGGCGATCTCCACCATGACGGGGATTCTCACCGTCTTGTCGATGTCGAAGAAGCGATCTGGCAAAGGTTCGAGTTCCGTGCCGCTGAGACATGCAAGCAGGTGCCTGCCGGCGTTGACCAGGCTGGTGACCGAGCTGTAATCACACCCGGGGTGATGAGCGGCGAAGAGGATTCCGAGGCGTTCGCTTCTCTGTTCATCCGTCCAACCATCGGCGGGGTCGAAAAGCTGTCCCAATCGGTCAGGCCCATGATCCCCGAGGAACAACCCGATTGCACCGGAGTCCGAGATCGCTTCAGCCGTCCGTATCAGCAGGTCGTTGACACACTCGATCTGGTCTATGTAGGCGTCGGAGCGGAGCGCGGCTGCGGCATCGGTAGAGTTCGGGAACGAGACGGCGAATCCGGCGAGGGGGATCGAGGGTTCCATCTCGCACGACTCGGTCAGGAAGAAGGGCGGATGAGGGGCGAGAAGGTGCACGAACACGAAGTCGGGTTGATCGTCCTGTAGATAACCCTCGAGATTCTCCTCCAACGCAGCCATCGCATGCTGTGCTCCGCGGGAGAACGAAATCCCGTGCTCGAAGCCGGGAAGATCACGGAACACCGACCGATGTGCGATGTCGTAATAGGTTTCGTCGGGCCACGGACCACCCACGCAGACGTCGATCTCGTCGCCGCAGCGGGCCCCGAGCCATCCCGACTCGAAGTAGACCGTTCGATAACCGTTGGCCATCAACGTCTCCGTCATCCGATTCTTACCACCCATCGTCGCCACCAGGCCGGATTCGACAGCACTGGTGATCGGGGTCCCGTCGGGGATGTAGCCAAGGTCCAAGAACGAAGCTACGGAGAACTTGGTGCGCCCGTAGTTTGACTTCATCGCAGGGTTCATCGGCATCTGCAGAGTGGCCAACTCACCGCGCAGGTGGCTGTTATCGAAGCCGTAGAACTCGGAGAGGACATCTTCGCTGCCGTAGCCATCCGCTACCAAGACGACCACATCCGGTTTCACATCGAATGCCGGCAGGTCCTCCGACTCCCCGATAGCAACCGGCTCCGAACCTGAAAAGCGGTCCTGCACCACGAGCACCACCGGCCCCACAGTCAAGGCGAGACATGCCCAGGTCACCAGGAACCGAAACGCTCGCACATCGCGCAGCCGGTAGGCGAGCACTCCTATCAATGCCACTTGGAGTAGCACCAGTGAACGAGAGACCGATTCGAGAAGAAGTCCCAGGTTCAGTGCTGCGAAACCGCCGATCGCCAACGCATAGGTCAAGCCGCGACCGTCGAGACCGAGTCTGGAGAGGGCGGCCCGGAGCAACAGCGACACCCCTACAACGATCAGCACGAAGAGGAGCGCCGTCCAGGGCGGCGGTCCCTCTGGGTTGTTGACCAACACCATCGCCGGGCCGAAGCCAATGAACACGACCAGTAGCCAGAGGTCCTCGAGCCTCAGCGGGGTTTTGTCGTCGCCCGCCATCTGTCAGATCACCCAGGTGTCACAGATCTCGACACTCACCAAGGCAACACCTCCCGGATCGCCGGCTGCATCATCCGGCCATGGCCAGATGAGATTCGGTCACTGCTCGGTGTTCTCGCCCTTCGAAAACCAGCCTTTGACAGTCCCCCACCGAAACTTGACGAAGGTGGCCAGGCCGGCAATCCCACCGACCAGGAGTTGCACGAGGAGACTGCCGGTTCCGGCATCTAGATAACCAAAGATCATGTCAAACCAACTTTCTCGCAGGTGTAACCGCGGCTGTCGAAAACCCGTAACGCGACCAACTACATCGGACGATTCGGTGCCTAGCTGAATACCACCGACGACGAATCACGGGACTCTGGCCACTGCGAGCCAGCTGAGGCCAGAGCCGATGCCGAGCGCATCCGCCTTCTTTGCCAGCGGAACCAGCAGATCGAAGCTCCTCGCCTCGGCAGCCGAGATCCTCCCCGCACCGATCGCGTGGTGGAGCCGCCAGCCGATAGCGCCGAGCCGATTGAATGGCACCAAAGAAACCAGCTCCAGCCCGGCCGACCGAACCAGGTCTTCCACATCGCCCCGATCGAAGCGTCGCAGGTGGCCCGCCGCTTCGTCGGTCGCGCCGAACAGGGACGTTCCTGCGGGAACCTGGATCAAGATCCTGCCCCCCGGGTCCACTGATCCGGCTACGGCTGCCAGAAGCTGTTTCGGCTCAGGCGAGCGCTGCAGACCGTCGAACACCAGCGCGGTGTCCAGTCCCTGGAACGACACGCCATCGGAATCGAAGTCCGCCCGGATCACTTCGACGTTCTCGAGGTGGCCAAACCTCCGTTGAAGAGACTCGACGTGGACCGGCTCGGTGTCGGTCACGACCAACCGTCCTCGGTCGAGGAGATGTGAAGTGGTGTGACCTGGGCCCGCGTTGACCTCGAGAACGGCCTGTCCGAGATCGGATCCGAACTGCTCCAGTATCCATCGCCGAAACCTCGGCGCCCTACCCAGCGCTTGACGCGTGACGACAGAGTCCTCATTTGTCGCACGGGTATCGAGGAACCGGAACCTGAAGATCAACCAGAGCGCCTCCACTCCGTCGCGCCAGCCGATGTTCTTGCCCTCGGCGTACGTCCTGCCGTGATAACTGATCGGCACCTCGTAGATCCGTGCTCCCCATTGCGCAAGGCGGGCCGTGATCTCAGGCTCCAACCCGAACCGGTCCGAGGTGAGCCGGAGGCGCTTGAGTATGTCGCCCCGGACCGCCTTGTAACAGGTCTCCATGTCGGTCAGGTTGAGGTCGTTCGCCATATTCGAGAATGCTGTCAGCATCTTGTTACCGAGGGCGTGCCAGTAGAACAGCACCCTTCGCACCTCGCTCGCGGCGAACCGGGAGCCATACACGGCGTCTGCCTTGCCTTCGAGGATCGGTCTGAGAACCTTGGGGTACTCCTCGGGCTCATACTCGAGGTCGGCATCCTGGATGATCCCGATGTCTCCGGTCATGTGGTTGATGGCGGTTCGAATCGCCATGCCCTTCCCCATGTTCACCGGCTGGGCGATCACCTTGATCCGCGGGTCGCCTGCCGCAAGCTCTTCGAGAATCTGGAGGGAGTCGTCCTTCGAACAATCGTCTACGCAAACGAGCTCGATCTCCATCTCGACAGGCGATGCCAGCACGCGCTCGACGATTGTCCGCAATGTGCGCGACTCGTTATAGACCGGCATGAGTACGGAGAGCTTCGCCACGAGAGGAAGATATCGGGTTTCGCATCCCCCACTTGAACTCTGGGCAAGATTCAACCGTCCATGGTCGCCGACAGTATGGAATCCACTTCCCCCGGCTCCAGTTCCTCGAGATGATTGGGCTCCCCGTCGAGTCTCAAGGTTCCGGAGAACATCCTGGGCTCGATCGGTGGGGTTGGTGCGGCTCCGTGACCCAAGCAGGCCAATACCGCCCTCATCAGGTCGGGAATCACCACGGTGTCCCCAAGATCACAGTCCGAAGGGGTCCGCACGGCCATGAGGACCGACAAGCGCTCGTAGATGTCATCCAACGTCCACTGCGATCCTGGTCGGAGCAACTGGTCACGGGAATCGGAGCCATGGTCTGAGATCACCACAACAACGTCGTTGGGGTCCGTCGCAACGGCAAACTCGACTATGAAGTCTGCAACGCACTCAGCTTGATTCAAATAGAGGTCTTTTCGACGCGAGAGGTCGGTGAATCTGTTGTCGAGACGCCCACCGGCCCGTTCCATCTCATTCTCGACGGAGCAATCATCGGTGAGAAAGAACGGTGGATGAGGCGCCATGACGTGGCCGAACACGAATCGTGGCTCTGAGCCGGTTCGATCCGCCCGGGCGTCTCTGAGAAGCCAGTCCATCGCGTGTTTGGCCCCCACGGTGAATGGGTGCGCCATCCGATCGACAACCATCGGGCCCACGATGCTTCGACGCACGACCGCGAAGGTTCCCTCGTCCAAGAAGGCACTCGCCACGCACTCGTCATAGGCAGGGCCACAATGCGACCAGGACCATCCGGCTTCGACCATCACCGTGTGATACCCGTTGACATTGAGGGTGGAGACGAGCCGATTGGCGCCACCGAGTTTGTCGAGGAGAGCCGAGATCACGGCGCGATCTCCGTTCACTCCGGCTTCGATCGAGTAGTCCATGTCGAACAGACTCGGTATCGAAGCGATGGTTATGGGATAGCTCGCCCATCCTGACGCCGGCACTTCAAAGCCTTGGCCTCTCAATTCCTCCACCCAGGGAGGCGCCGCCTGAGCGAACACCTCCCTGGAGCCGTCGATGCCTACGAAACCATCGACGACGATGACGTAGATGTCGGGTCGCACGTCGAGCGTTGTCGTGAAGTCCGTCTGGGGACTCTGGAGGGTGGTTGGGGAGGTGTGGCCGAAAACGTCGACCGCGTACGGTCCGATCGGTCCTACTCCGAGGACGAAGGCCAGGATGACAACCGGAAACTGGGCCGCCATGTTCTCAGCGAGTCGGTTCATGAGGACCACCACGAGGGCACCCAGGGCGGCACCGCCAGCCAGGGTCATGTTCAGCCCGACCCGTCCCGCCATTGCGCCGCCCATTCCGATCGTCAACGCCCACACGACGCCACCCCCGGTGGCTGCCCACCTGGTCGCCCCGAGCCTGAACGCGAGTGCCGACAGAGCAAAGGAAACCAACCACACGCTCCCGCTGATCAGGACTAGACGGATCGGGTGCGGGAACTCCAGACGGTTGCTGGTCCAGAGTGAAAGCGATGGGTGGGCCGAGGCGGCGCCGAGGATCGCGACCTGACCGATCAGCGACAAATCATCAGAGCGAGGCGGTCGATATGTTCGCCGTGTCAAGACACCAGTTCGGCTATCAGATCGGCGCCGACCGTGGCGCTGGAGCCAGGATTGAAAGTGAGTTTCGATCTCATATCAGAAAGATGTGCGGCTGTGGGGCCTGTCTCTTCAATCATCGACCTGGCAAGGGATCCGATTGACGCAATATCTGCTGTTGCGACGATTCTCCCGACCCGCGCCCGCATGTCGGCCTCGAACGCGGGAACCCCGTAAAGGGACCAGTCGGCGTTGAAGATCTTCTGGGGAGTATCCACGAACAGGACAGGTCTTCTGGTTCCCAGCGCATACTCGAAGGCCGCGCCCGACCAGTCACTGATCATGAGGTCCGATGCGTAGAACGATTCCTGGTTGGCGATCGACAACTCGAATATCACCCCACCGTCCCCGGCGTACCTCCGGGTGAGCTCCTCCACCACGGCGCGCCCCTCCGGGTACAGGGAGTGAAAGAACTGGGGATGCGGTCTGACTATTACCACGAGGCCGCGCTCACGAAGCGCGCCGATCACCTCGGAGCCGTGAGCCTCGAGGAGATTCTGTGGCGCCCAGGAAGGTGCAAGGACAACGGTCGCTCCAGCGTCGACGCGCTCGAACCTGGAGTACTCGTCGGCGATCACATCGAGTTTGTGGTACCCGACCGCGTGAAGCCCGGCGGCAGGCAGACAGCGTCCAGACCGGATCGCCGTCAGCTCGGCCACATGGTGCGGTCCGGTGCAGGCGAAATGGTCGTAATGGTCGAAGGCCCCGGAGCGATATGAAGTATGGGCGCTGTTCAACGAATGGAAGAAGTACAACGTCTTGGCACCGGTTGGGACGGGCACGTGGAAGGCACCCAGGTCGGGCATGGTGAGGACAACCAGACCCGAGTTCAAACCCGCCATCAGGCGCGAGAGTTGGCGATCCATATAGTGGACGGTCATGCCGGAGGGCGCGGCGGCGAACAACGGATCATCTGGATCCGAAGTGATATATCGGATCGGGATTGCGTGTTGGGACAGGAGCTGCTCGGCGTAACCGCGCAACTGAACGTATGTGAATGAGTCTTCCGCGTAGAAGACGACCGGACGCTCGGACGGCTTCATCGACAGCAGATCCCCGAGCGTCGCCGATTCCCTCATCGCCAGCCGCGCCCCACGTAAAGACCTCTTCATCGGCCCCCTCTCATCACGCCACCCGAGTCAAGATCTCAACGAGTTCCTCTCGCGTGGCAGAGCGGGGGTTGTTCGAGAGACGTTCCGTATTGACCGAGTCGACCATGGCAAGCAGATCCGACCCGCTCACGCCAACCTCTGCCAACCGTGTCGGCATGCCCAGCGATCTCAACAAGTCCTCGATGACCATCATGGCAGTCGGCGGATCGTCCGCGCCGATCGACCCGCACAAAGAACCGATCGTCTCGCGTATCTCAGCGGCGCCTCGCACGCCTGAAATGGTGGACTCATCAACGCCCGCATTGAACACCAGGACCACGCCGAGAGTCATCGCCGCCGCCACCCCATGTGGAACCTGATGAACTGCGGTCAGGTAATACGAGAGGGCGTGGGAGGCCGTCGTCTTGGCGATCGCTATGGCCGCGCCTGCCAGTGTGCTCGCCTTCGCCATCGCGTGTCTGCTCTCAGGGTCTGGTTTCGTCACACAATCGAGGATCGACGGCCATGCGAGCTCGAGTGCCTCGTAGGAGAGTCTGATCGAAGTCTCGGTGGCCGAACCGGCCCAGGCGGATTCGAAAGCGTGCGAGATCACATCCAGACCGGAGGCAGCGGTGGGCCCGGGAGACAACGAATACGTGAGTGTCGGGTCCACGATCGCGAACCTCGGAAGCAGACTCGGATGCGACACTGAGTACTTGGAACTGCCCCGGTATGCGACTGCAAAAGGAGTCCTCTCCGAGCCCGATCCGGCAGTGGTGGGGATCGCAATGATCTCGACCGCAGGATGCTCCGCAGGCGACATCAAGAGGTCGTCCCCGGCTCCATTCCTGAATGCGAGGGCGATCAGTTTGCCGGTGTCGATCACGGCTCCCCCTCCGATGGCCACGATTACTCCGGGTGTGCGTGCCCCATGCACCGCCTCCCGCGCCGATTCGAGCCCGGGGAGACGCGCTCGGACCACGAAGTGGTCCCACACTCGATCCTTCAGGTGCCGTTCGATTCGCTGTTCGGCGCCACTCCGGCCATATGAGTGCTCACCACTGACGACGAGAACGGGATCAGGAAACCCGGGGAGAACGTCACCGAGACGATCCACGACGCCGTCACCGAACACGACTTCGCTCAACTCTCCAGGACCTCTCTGAACCGTCTCACCCGGGCTGCAAAGTCCTCGGGCCGAGGCAGGCCCGGCATCGTCCCCTGCCTGACCTCGACTTCGATGAACCACGGCCCGCCTGTTTCAATCGACTCCGCGATCAGGGCGCCCAGCTCGTCGAGACTGCGGCATGAGCTGGCGCTCCTGTAGCCGGTTGCCTTCGCCACCCCGACCGGGTCTGCCTGGCCCAAGGCACTGGGCTGACCTCCCACCGACTCGTGCACTCCGTTGTTGAAGACGAGGTGACCGAGATTCGCGGGATGACGCTGACCAACCACTGTCATCGACCCCATGTGCATGGCCAGAGAACCATCACCATCGAGGCAGACCACGGTGATATCCGGACGAGAGACCGCCATTCCAAAGGCAATGGACGAGGCGTGGCCCATCGACCCAACGACCAGGAAATCGCGATCACCTGGCTCAGCTCGGGCACTCCTCAGGGCTGCCAGCTCCCGGGCCGTGTAGCCGGTGGTGGCAACAAAGAAGGTCTCGGGTGCCAGGGCGTCCAGAATCGTGCCCATCGCTTCCATTCTCAATGGCAGCGAGTCATTGATCTCTGCCGGCACACCGGAGTAGCTGGCGAAGGTCCCGGCCGAGACGAGGAGAGCCGTCGGGCGTGACTCCTCGAGAGCTGTCCGGACAGTCCCGACGATCGCCTGCTCCCAGTCGGTCAGGTCGGCAGTGAGCAGACTTACAGGGACATCCAACAGCTCGAGAAGTGCAGGCGTGATCCGGCCCTGGTGTCTGTGTTGCGGCTCATCGGGTGTCTCCGGCTCACCCCGCCAACCGATCATGAGGACCATTGGAAGGCCATAGACCTCCGGTGAGCTGAGCGAGACCAAGGGGTTGACCGCGTTCCCGAGCCCGGAGTTCTGCAGATAGACCAGACCGGGTCGCCCAGTGGCCAGGTAGTGGCCGGCGGCCAAGGCTACGGCGCTTCCTTCGTTCGGCGCCACGACGTGACGGTCGGGGCTCCATCTGTCCATGACACAAGCGTTGAACTCCTTCAGCAGCGAGTCGGGTACCCCGCTGAAGAAGTCGACCCCGGCACGCGACAGGGCGTCGAGGGCTGCAACCGGGTCGATCATCGGTTTCCCGGAATCAACTCCAGGGCCACCGAGATCGGCAGACCGGTCTGGTCGGCCTCGAATGCTCGCCCGTGGGTGAGGATCGACTCGGCTGCCGACTTCATGGCCGGGTAGGCGGCCCTGAGCAGATGATTCGCATAGATGACGACGTTGGCGCCCCGCTCCGTCAACTCGTCCTCGGTGACCTGGCTGTACCCGGTGGGAACCACGATGAGAGGTGTCCGCTCCCTGAACTTCTCCAGGACCTCGTACAACAGCGTCGGGTCCTTGTCCCTGGCATGAATCAGTAGACCGTCGGCGCCCCCCTCGAGGTAGATCTCACCGCGTTGGATGGCATCAGCCACCCCTTTGCCGAGGATCAGAGATTCGATGCGTGCATAGATTTGGAAATCATCGGTTGCCTGGGCAGCCTTGCCCATAGAGATCTTCTCGGCGAAGGCGACCGGATCGTCCTGGGTCTGATCCACCTCGTCGCCGAACAGTGAATTCTTCTTCGCCCCGACCTTGTCTTCGATCACGACCGCCGACACGCCGAGGCGTTCGAGTGTCTTCACTTTGAGCGCGAAATGGTCGGGCATGCCTCCGGTGTCACCGTCATAGATGATCGGCTTGGTGGTGACCTCGAGGATCTCCTGAATGGTCGTCATCCTGGAGGTCAGATCGACATACTCGGTGTCCGGCCGGCCCTTTATCGTCGAGTCGGTGAGACTGGACAGCCACATCCCGTCGAACGACTCCGATCGACCCGACGCGCCCTCCACCGAAGTGTGTTCGACGACCAACCCGGAGAGGCCGTTGTGGGCCTCGATGACCCGGACCAGAGGTTTCACGGCGAGCAGACGCTTGAGCTGGCGACGGCGAATCTCCGGAGTCGTGCCGATCTCGACCAGCGTCTTCTGCACCCTCGTCGATGAGATTCCCGGTGTGTAGCTGGGCTCGACCAGCTCACCACCCCAGCCTTCGAGAGCTTCGATCACCCTCTGACGGATCTGCGCCTGGACCCCCTCTTTCCAGTCGTCCCCGTGGACCACGAACTCCGGTTGAAGTTGTTCGAGGTTGGGCACGTAGTCGAGCGTGGTTTGGGGTATCACCTTCTCAACGCCCCGGATCTGCTCCACCACCGCCCTGCGCTCCTCATAGGTCATCAGGGGAACGCGCTTGTAGGAGGCGATGGCCTGGTCGGTGAGGAGCCCGACCACAACGGCGCCTCGTCTTCTCGCCTCTTCGATGATGTTGATGTGGCCCGGGTGAAGGATGTCGGCGCTCATCGCCACATAGACCAGCGGGCGCTTCAGTGTGGTGGTGTCTTGGACCGGATCCAGTTGCATCGTCGTCGAGGTTAGAGCCGTCGGCGGGTCAACCCGCGTACGTTGCGATCACCGAATGGAGGGTCGGACGGCCCATTGCCCACCTTTCCCTTCATTGACAAGATGACAGGTCGATGTCTCTGTCAACCGTGCAGACAGATCTCCACCGCGATTCGCCACCCCTCATTCGGCCACCATTGTGGTGGGCTGGTTTGCAGCTGGGCGGCCTGGCCTGCTTCGTTCCGCTCAGCCGCCTTTCCGGTTCGCAACGCGCCCTGGCCGAGCCCGTCCCCGCGTTGGCCGTCGGAGCTGCCGTGACGCTGCTCGCCCTTCTCGTCTATTTCCTAATTGGACGCGCGACGGGGTCCCCTTGGAAGGCGCTGGCATGGGTCTCCGCCGGGTTGGTCCTTTTCTGGCAATGGGGGGCTTGGCACTCGCAGAGCGTCGTTGTCTCGACCCTGGCATCGTTGGCTGTCTCGGCGATTGTGCTGGTCGCCGCCGGTCGGTTTGCTGAGCGCCAGCTGTTTCGACGTGGTCTCCTCGCGGTGAGTGTCACGCTCCCGTTGACCATGCTGTTGTTGGTCGGCGTCGAAGCAGCCAACGCTGCCCCTCCATCGGTGACTACGACTCCGGCGCCTTCCTTGGGAGCGCCTGTCAGGACACCGGACGTGATCTTCTTGGTCATGGACGCCTATGCCCGTGCCGATGTGCTCGCCGAGGACTTCTCGTTCGACAACCAGCCGTTCATCGATGAGCTCGAAGCGGCTGGCTTCGTGATCCCCGAATCGGCCAACGCCAACTACACCATGACCCACTTCTCGATTCCGTCCATCCTCAACATGAGTTATCTCGATGAGTCGGTCGATTGGATCGAGAACTCAGACCTACATGCGCTCCAGTCAATGGTCTCCGGCGCAAACCCGGTGGTCAAGACACTCAAGAGCGCTGGTTACACCTATGTCCACGGTGCGGCCGACAACTGGCTCAACGATTGCACCAGAGAAGCCGACATTTGCCTGCCAGGACCTGCAATCGACCAAACCGCTTACACACTTCTTGCCACGACTCCTGTCGGAGACCTGCTCTATCCGGGATCCGGGGACCCGACCACCGCCCTCAACCGGACCCGGGTCAACCAGCTCCGCGAATGGAGATCCTTGTCCGCCGGATTCGGGGAGGGACCGACCTTCACCTATCTTCATCTCGGCCTGCCGCACCCTCCGCTCTTCCTCGATCAAGATTGCGAGCCGCGGTTGGATCCTGACCTGAGCGGCCAGTTCCTGGGCTCGAATGTCATGTCTTCAGAGCTCATAGAGCAACGAAGACAGGCATATGTGGAGCAAGTCGAGTGCGCCAACTCGGCGCTCCGTGCCTTCTTAACCCAGCTCAACGGCGACGAGCTGGTGGTTGTCACGGCCGATCACGGCCCAGACTCACACGGCATCCTCGAAGCCAATCCGCTGAGTTGGTCTCACGATCAAGTCCGGGAGAGAATGGCGACATTCACGGCGTTGCGGCTTCCCGCCGGGTGTCAGACCCCCGCCGACCCCAACTTGCAGCTGGTCAACTTGTTCCGGATCGTGTTCGGATGCATCTTCGACACCCGGGAGCTGACACCGCTCGACGCACGATACCGAGCTGCCAGCTACGGCGGCTCAATAATCCCCCTCGAGGATCCCGATGCTGTCGACCAATAAGCGCCCTGCGGCGACGATTCCGATCCCGGTGACACAACCGCTGTTCATTCTCGCGGTGGCACAGCTGACTGCACTCTCTTTCCATGTTCCGCTCAGTGCCCTCACCGGCCCACAACGGGCTCTGGTCGGAGTGGAATCGGCCCTGACGCTGGGACTCATCGTGACCATCGTGTCGACATCGCTCTATCTTCTCGTCAAGGCCTGGTCAGGATCAGGTTGGAAGGCGCTGGCGTGGATCTCTGTCGGTCTGCTCCTCTTCTGGCACTGGAACGGATTGGGTGCCATCGGGCCGCTGCCTCATTGGCTTACTTCGGGGCTGGTCTTGGTCGCGTGCCTGGCTGCGGTTGCCAGATTCGCCGAGAACAGGGTCTTCAGGGTGGCGGTCTTGGCGGTCAGCGTGACCATCTTCGCCACATTGACTCTTGTCACGGTCCGATCTCACCTCGCGACACCTCCCCCAGTTGTGTCGGTGATGAGCCCGTTCAGCACGTCGACGATGGAGCAGACACCGGACATCGTCCTGATCGTCCTCGATGGCTACGCCAGGGCCGATGTTCTCGAGTCCTTGTATGGTTTCGACAACTCAGAGACGATCGCGGGCCTGGAGGAGGCAGGCTTCGTAGTGCCGACTTCGGCAAACACGAACTACACGTGGACGCATTTCTCGATCGCATCGATGTTGGAGATGAGTTACCTGATCAAGGACACGGACAAGATCTCCAACTCTGATCTGGCCGCCTTGCGCCGCTCGATCTCGGGTGACAACCAGCTGGTAGACGTGTTGAAGGCAAACGGATACACCTATGTCCACGGCGACACCGATCATTGGCTCAATACCTGCGGTTCGTCCGTCGATCGGTGCCTATCTGGCCCGCTTGTCGACCTGACTGCAGACTCGTTACTGGCCGGCACTCCCATAGGACAGTTCCTGTACCCGACATCAGGTGACCCGACGACCGCCCTGAATCTGACCCGGATCGGCCAACTCACGGATTGGGACCAGTTCCGTTCGAGTTTTTCTCCGGAACCGACGTTCTTCTTCCTCCACTTGGTGCTTCCCCATCCTCCCCTTTTCCTCGACGAGGGATGTCATCCCAGCTTGGACCCGACCCTCGATGGCCGTTACATCAATCTCGGAGTGGACTCCCAGAGCGAGTTGGCTCACCGCCGCACCGGATACGTGGCGCAGGTCAAGTGCGCGAACTCGGCGATTCTCGACTTTGTCGACCAAGTCGAGACCGACGCTGTGGTGGTCATCACCGCTGACCATGGCCCTGACTCTCTCGAGCCCCTCAGGGCGTCACGCCAACCCGAATCGGACCAGTTGTTCGAGCGAATGGGGACTTTCACCGCCGTCCGACTGCCGGAAACATGTGATGGCCCGCCGCCTGACCACCAGCTGGTCAACACGTTCCGGGTCGTCCTGGGCTGCCTCTCCAACAAGCCCATCGAGCTGCTCGAGAAGCGCTACTTCATCGCCGGCTACGGTGGCGATGTCGCAGAGCTAAAGGATCCGGATCTGGGTGCCGAAGCACTCACGACATACCCAAAGGAACACACACAATGAGACTCGTCTTGGCATATCTCGACCCGGTGACAGGCAGCGCACTCGTTCAAGTGCTCCTCGGTGCAGCGGCAGTCATAGGGCTCGGCTACCAGTACATCCGGAAGGGTCTTCAGTCTGTGTGGGCCAAGCTGCGCCGCACCCCCGCCGAGGCTCAGGCGGAAACGACTACTGCCGACGCCTGAATCGGTTCAGGACGTCTTCTGAGACTCAGGCCTCAAGAACACGTCAGACTCTGATCCACCGTCCCCAGACACTCGCCTAAGCGGGCCAGGTCGCCCTTGTCGAGGATTCTCATCTCAGCCGCCTGACCGTCGAGCTCGGCGCGTGACACGATGAATGCTTCATTCTCGATCTCACCGAGGTTCAGGTCGCCCGTGCAAGAGATGATCGACCGGAGCACCGAGAGCGTGGTCAGAGACGGGGCTGGCTCGCACCCGTCCGGCGCTTTCACAGCGAGGAATGTCCCCATCCGATCTAGCACCTGTGAATCCGACCATTCCATGGGAGGCGTCGCGATCTGCGACAGAGCATCACTCCCATGATCACCGGTGACGAACACCACCGTGTCGGACCCTGTCACCGCATTCGCCAAACCACGGATGAAGCCGTTGACACACTCGACCTGGTCGGCGTATCCATCGAGCCTCGCCGCTGCAATCTCCGGGCCAACCGACGTCACCTCGGCGAACTCGAGATCGCGCCGATGCCCCTCGTCCACGATGTCGCACGCACCGTCGAGATAAAGGGGAGGGTGAGGCGCCACCACGTGGAGGAACAGGAAGTCGGGTCTGTCGTTCCCGACGAGCTCCTGGACGTGGCTTCTGGCCCAATCCATCGAGTGTCGGGCCCCTGCTGTGAAGGCACTGCCCACCACGGGTTCGATGAACGCCCAAAACATGCTCTGGGAGAGGACCGCATCCACACTCTCATCGATAAATGGGCTCGGCACGCACTGGTCGATCTGACTGCCGCACTCGGTCATATGCCAGCCTGGCTCCACCATGGTGATGCGGTAGCCGTTGCCGGAGAGGACCTCGACCAGACGATTCTCGCCACCCAACACATCCGACACTGACGTGCTTTCCGCGGCGACATAGTCCAACTCGAGGAGACTCGACACTGCGAGATGGGTCATCGAATACGGCGTGAAGACCGGTTCGACGACCCTGAACCCACTCCGAGCAAGATCGTCGACAAGTTCGGCATCCTCGAACCCGAACAGCTCCCTCAGAACGGGGAGACTGGTGTAGCCGTCAAGCACCACCAGCACGATGTCGGGCTTTGAGGACAGCACCGGGACCGTCGTGGCCCTCGGCGGGCCCGAACCAGGCCCGATGTCGTTGACAGCCGCCCACAGTCCACTGATCAACGCCGGGACCATCAGCGCCGCGGCCAGGGCGGCGAGCATCACGTCGAGGGCCCAAAGGTTCCGTAAACGCACCACGATCACGACAACTACCCCGACAGTGATCACACCGGTGACCCAGCGCCATACCCACGGCCATCCATCGAACACCTCGCCGCCGGAGGTCAGGACGAGCAATGTGAAGAAGGAGGCAAAGCCGGCGACGCGGCTATCCCCCAGGATCGCGCGTAGCAGCCAAAAGACCAGCGCACCGAGGACAAGATATCCGAACGAGATCAGGACGAGTCTCTCTAGCTTGGGTATCTGCCCGATGTTGCCGGCCCAGATGGTCAGGACCGGTGAAACCGCTGCCGCAACGATGAGGAACACGGCGAAGAAAGCACTGATCGACCGGGAATGCGATTCAGGCTCATGCGGCCCGGCGGTCCGCGGCTGTGTCACGGAATGGCTCACGTCGAGACTCAACCGGCTTCGGCGACCTCTCGCAGCTCCCGTTTCAGCTCATTGATTTCGTCGCGGAGACGAGCGGCATACTCGAACCGCAACTCCTTGGCTGCCTCGTGCATCTCGTCCTCCAAGCTCAGGATCAGCCGGGTGAGGTCATCGCTTTCGAGGTCCAATGGTCTGCGTTGCTGGACCTCACGTCTCCTTCTATCGCCCTTGGGAGCCTCGGTCTGAACCAGTTCGAGGATGTCTGACACACGTTTTCTCACCGTCTGCGGGTCAATTCCATGCGCCTCGTTCCACTCGGTTTGCGCCCGCCGACGTCGGTTGGTCTCATTGATCGCTCGCTTCATCGACTCGGTGACGTTGTCGGCATACATGACCACCTGGCCGTCGACATTCCTCGCCGCCCGTCCGATGATCTGGATCAATGAGGTCTCAGAGCGAAGGAAGCCCTCCTTGTCGGCGTCGAGGATGGCCACCAGCGATACCTCGGGTAGGTCGAGACCCTCTCGAAGCAAGTTGATCCCGACCAGGACGTCGAAATCCCCCAGCCTGAGCTCGCGCATGATCTGCACCCGTTCCAGGGTGTCGACCTCTGAGTGCATGTATCGGGCACGCACTCCCATTTCGAGGAGGTAGTCGGTGAGATCCTCGGCCATCTTCTTGGTCAGAGTGGTCACCAGCACCCGCTGCTCGCGGATCGCCCTGGCCCGGATCTCCTCGAGGAGGTCGTCGATCTGTCCCTTGGTGGGACGGATCATCACTTCGGGGTCGATCAGCCCGGTGGGCCGGATGATCTGCTCGACCACCTGGGAGGAATGTGAGATCTCGAAGTCGCTGGGTGTGGCAGAGAGGAAGACGACCTGGTTCGCCCTCTCCAGCCACTCGTCGAAGCGGAGCGGACGGTTGTCCTTGGCCGAGGGAAGTCTGAATCCGTGCTCGACCAGCACCTCCTTACGGGAGTGATCCCCCTCGTACTGGCCCCCTATCTGCGGCACGGTGACGTGTGACTCGTCGACGATGGTCAGGTAGTCCTTTGGGAAGTAGTCGAGCAGCGTGTACGGAGCCTCACCGGGCGCCCTCCCATCGAGATGACGTGAGTAGTTCTCGATGCCCGAGCAGAATCCGACCTCCCGCATCATCTCGAGGTCGTAATTGGTGCGCATCCGGAGCCGCTGCGCCTCGAGCAGCTTTCCCTTCCCGTCGAGGTAGGCGAGACGCTCCGCCAACTCATCCTCGATGCCGACGATTGCCTTCAGCATCCTCTCCCGCTCGGTGACATAGTGGGTGGCGGGGAACACGAACAGCTCGTTCAGCTCGTCGATCACCTCCCCCGTGACCGGGTTGAGCCGGATTATCCGCTCCACCTCATCTCCCCAGAACTGGACCCGGACGATGGTCTCCTCATAAGTGGGGAACACTTCGAGCGTGTCGCCCCGCACCCGGAACTTCCCCCGGATCAGGTTGACCTCGTTCCGCTCGTACTGGATGTCGACGAGCCGCTTGATCGCCTCGCTCATCGGGTACTCGACGCCTTTGACCAGGCGGAGCAACTGGCCCAGGTATTGCTCAGGCGACCCCAGACCGTAGATGGCCGATACAGAGGCCACGATGATGACGTCGTCCCTGACCAGGAGGCCGGCAGTAGCCGAGTGGCGGAGACGGTCGATCTCATCGTTGATGGTGGCGTCCTTCTCGATGTAGGTGTCGGTCTGAGGCATGTATGCCTCGGGCTGGTAGTAGTCGTAGTAGGAGACGAAGTACTCCACGCGGTTGTCGGGGAAGAACTGGCGGAACTCGTTGGCGAGCTGGGCCGCCAGCGCCTTGTTGGGGGCGAGGACGAGCGTCGGCTTCTGCACCTGCTCGATGGTCCAGGCGATGGTGGCGGACTTGCCCGAACCGGTTATGCCGAGCAGAGTCTGAAAGCGGTCGCCACGCTTGATTCCTTCGGCCAAGCTCTCGATGGCCTTGGGCTGGTCTCCGGCTGGGGCGAAGTCGGAGACGACCTTGAACTCGGGCATCGAACAAGAGGGTACCGGCGGGTTAGGACAAGAACTGTCCACCTTTCACCGGCAATACGCTCAAGGTCCGCAAACCTGCAGCCGTCATTACACACTGTAGATTCATCGACAGGAAACCACGTGGGACTCGATTGAAAGCTCCTCCCCCCGAGCAGATCCACCCTGGACGAGCTCCCGGATCACCTCTCGGAAACAGGGGCCGTGCCTGGCTATCCATGGCCATCATCGTGGTCGCCTCTCTGTACCAGCCGATCGCGTTCTGGGCGCGCAACGCCTGGGAGTTGTCCTCCCCCGTCAAGCTGCTGATCATCGGGGTCGCGGTGGCCGCGATTGCATTGACCATCCATCTGCTGTTGACACGGACCGGGGTCAAACCTCTCGTCTCCGCCCTGGCCGTGGGCGGAACGCTGATGGTTCTCGCTTCCTGGCAAGGGCTCCGGGGGATCGGGCCCCTGTTGCTCCTCATGATGTTCGTGCTCGTCCCGCTCGCCCAGCGCCGAATCCCGACGACGATGCTGGACTGGCTCGGGCTGTGGTTCGTCGCCGCGTTCGGCCTCATCCCGATGCTTCAGCTCGGTATTGCCCACATCCGAGATTCGACGCCGATCCCGGTCACCAATACCGAGGCCACGGGCACCATCGAGCCATCCGGGTCCGTCGAGGACGTCGTCCTCGTGGTGGTCGACGCATATCCCAACCTGCGAGTGGCAGAGAAGTGGTTCGACCACCAACCACATGACCTCGTAGGCGCCCTGGAGTCGCAGGGATTCGTGGTTGAGGCGAATGCCTGGAGCCGGCACACGTTCACGTCTCTCTCGGTTGCGAGCATCCTCGAGCTGGCCAGTGTCGTCGACGATGGGCCTGTGGAGCCCTGGGGCAATCGTTCGACACTGTGGCGGATCCTCCGCGGTGACAACGTCACGTCGGAGGCCCTGAAGACCGCTGGTTTCGCCTACACCCACATCGAGTCGAACTGGGATGGGTCGAGTTGCGGCCCCGCAGTGGACCGTTGCATCCAATCACCTTGGGTCGATGAGAGGGTGTGGAGGCTGCTCGGCTCGACGATCGCCGAGCCCTGGGCGCGACACTACAACTATGCCGGAACGCTCCACACCACAAGGGCCCTCGCGACCGAGCTCGCCGCCATACAGGACAACGGCGTCCACGACTTCCTCTTCGCCCATTTCCTCATGCCGCACGAGCCGGTCCTGGTCGATGGTGATTGCACCCCTCTGAGTCAACCTGTCGATCTCACAGGCGATGTCTCCGCGCGAAGAGCGGCCATAGCCAACCAAATGGGATGTGTGGACCGTCTCGTCTCCGAAGCCTTGAGCAACGTGGACGATGACACCGCGATGCTGGTGACCGGTGACCACGGAAGCGGCACCGGCGGACAAGTCGGATCACCTTCTGGAGAATGGTCGGACACGGACATCGCCGAGCGCTTCAGCGTCTTCCTTTCGTACAAGCTGCCCTCGAATTGTGAAGCTCCAATGATTCCCGATCCGGTGGCAGCGATGAGCGCGGTGATGACCTGCTCGACCTCGAAGGTGTTCGTGGCGTCCGAGCCGCGTTATCTCATCGGGGACGAGGACCCGCAGTACGTGGATCCAGCGAGGATGGCTCGAATCAAGGCCGCCGTCGCTGCCGGCACCCTCACGCCGGACGCCGGCTGAGCCGCCCGCTCGGATCGAGGAAGCCTGCCAATTGCACCACCGAGTCCCTGAGGTCCTCTCTGCTTCCGTGGTTCGGCACGACCACGTCGGCGACAGCGAGCCATCGAGTGCGGCTCGGCTGGGTTGCCATCCGTCTTTTCACGTCGGCCTGTGACATGCCACGATCGACAGCGCGCTGAATCCGGACGTCATCGGCGGCATCGACCACGATGATCGGCCAGCCGAGCCCCGAATCGATGAGTGGCATCTCCACCACCGCCACACCGGGAAACCCCTCCAACTCGGCATGGATTCTTCCGAAGATCATGGGATGAGTGATCGCCTCGAGCGCCGCAAGCTCACCAGGGTCCTCGAAGACGATCCGGGCCAGCGTCTCGCGTCGTATCTCGCCTTCGAAGACGACCTCCGGCCAGCGCTCGGAAACCGGGCGAAAAGCCTCGCCGGCGAGGACCTGATGTCCGACCTCGTCCGCATCGACAGTGCGGATCCGGGCGTCGGTCAATAGCTGCCGGACCTCGCTCTTGCCCGAGCCAATCCCACCGCAGAGCAGCCAACGCCGGTGCCGGGAAGTCACAATATGCGACGGTAGCCTCTGCTCATGACCGCTTCGGTCCCTGCCCCATGGGAATTCCGGCTGCATCGCAGCGTCACCATCGGGCAATTCGTCGCTCTGATCGCGGCCGTCGTGATCGACCTCGTCTCCACCGGCGGCGACAGCCAGTCGTTGATTGCCATGGCATTCGCCACGATCTACGTCCTCGGCACTGCCGCGGTGCCCGAGAGCTGGTACCGGATCCGGTTCGGGGCGGAGGCGATCACCCTCGTCGGTTCATTCCTCACCATCACCGCGGTCACCCTCACCGGGGCGGTGAGCAGCCCGTATCTGCTCCTTTCGATGGGACCTCCGATCTTCGCCACCATCTATGGCGGTCTCCGCACTGGGCTGACCACCGGCTTTCTCTCCGCAGGGCTCCTCGCCCTGGTCACCTTGTCCCAGGATCTCCCACTGCTCGACGCCCTTCCTGGCATGGCCCTCTACCTGGTCTTCGTCCTGCTCGTCTCGGTGATTCGGAGGCTCCTCGAGGACATTCATGCGCAGGCGACCGAACTGGCCGTGGAAAAAGAGTCGGCGACCCAGAAACTGGAGAATCTCGAGGAGATCCACGGAGTTTTGCTCAGGCTCTCCGAAGACATCTCCGCCGGTCGCCTCAACGCCGTCGAGGTCGCAGCCGAGACTCTGGAGGCGATCCTGGCACGCATTCCCGGCTCGGCCGGGAAACTCGAGATCGAGGACCAGGAGGGCCCGCTGGTTCTCGCCTCGAGGGGTGTTCCTCCTGACACCCCTGTAGCGACCCGGATCCCCCTGTCCACCGCCGATGCCACCGTCGGGGCCCTGGAGTTGTTGACCCCTGAGCCGCTCTCCAGGGCCGACCTGACCGACATCCAGGCGTTTGTCCAACCCGTGAGCATTGCTTTTGCCAACCTGCAATTGCTCCAGGACATCGTCGGTTCGGCGGTCGCCGAGGAACGAATTCGCCTCGCCCGGGAGATGCACGACGACATCGGCCCATCGCTGGCTTCTCTGGGTTTGGCCCTGGACATGGCTGCCATGCAACAGGCCGAGCACCCGGAGTTGGAGGCCGACCTGAAGATCCTCCGCACCAATGTCACCAAGCTGGTCGAGGATGTGAGAGCGTCGGTGGCAGACCTGCGCAGTGCCCCCGGCCCAACCCTCACCGCCCGGGTCCTGCAGGCAGCGGCGAGACTGGAAGGAGAACCACTGGTCGTGGTCGATCTCGACGAACGCAGACCCCCTCGTCCCGCCGTCGTCGGCGACCTCAACGCCATCATCACCGAGGCGACCAGGAATGCACATATCCACTCCGGGGCCTCGAAGATCCTCATCTCGGGACGGATCGACCGGAGTAACGGAGTGTGCTCGGTAATCGACGATGGCAAGGGCTTCGACCCGACGCACGAGCCGGAAGGGCATTTTGGCCTCATGGGGATGCGCGAACGAGCCGAAAAGATAGGGGCGAGGATCGACTTTCGATCTGAGCCCGGGTTAGGCACGACCGTGACTGTGGAATGGGGAAACCGATGATTCGTGTGATGATCGCCGACGACCACCAGCTGTTTGCCGAGGGGCTGAGCCAAGCCCTCGACATCCTTCCCGATGCCCGGGTTGTCGGCGTGGTCAATTCGGGGCCCGCCCTCGACGAGGCGCTGCTCAATCAGCCGGCTGAGGTTTCGATCGTGGATATCGAGATGCCGGGCGGCGACGGCATAACCACCATCGCCGATTTGGGCCGCCGTACCAAGGCGATCGTGGTCAGCATGCACGCATCCGATGAGCAGAGGACCAGGGCCGAAACGGCCGGTGCCAAAGGGTTCTTCTCCAAGGCGGTGCCGCTCATGACCCTCGCCGCCGCAATTCGAGCGGTCGCCGACGGACAGGACCTGATCAGCCTCGACGACACCGCCCGGGACGAGCTCCTCGAGCACTACGGAGAAGCCCGTCTCGACCCCGGCGCCGCTTCTCTGACGGTCAGGGAGAAGGAGATCCTGCAACTCCTCGCGGCCGGCGTCTCGGCGACCGATGAGCTGGCCGACCGCCTCTACATCTCGCAGAAAACCGTCAAGAACCACCTGGCGTCGATCTTCCAAAAGCTCGCTGTCAGTGACCGCACCCAAGCAGCGATCGAGGCGATACGCCTCGGGATCGCCAGACCCAACTAGTCACCATGTGTCACGCTGAGTGGTCATATGAGTCGACAGGCCCATCAGCGGATGAGCGACAGGAACCTACGCTGAAGCTCGTGATCAAGGGAGAACAAATGTACGCCAAGTTGATGAGGTTTCTCACCAGCGAGAGGGGTGCCTCTATGGTCGAGTATTCCCTACTCGTCCTCCTGATTGCGATCGCAGCGCTAACAGCGGTGGCATTCTTCGGAGACGAACTCAGTGGCACCTACTCAGAGATCAGTTCGAATCTGGTCGACGCTGGATCATGAGTGATGATTCCTTCGACTCATTGCCGAAGGATGTACGCGGGCTACTTTGCCCGCTTGCAAGTCAAGACATCGACCCAAGGAGGGGTTCCATGCTTGCTCTGTGGACCAAGGTAACGAGCTGGATCAAAGAGGACAAGGGTGCCTCGATGGTTGAGTACGCTCTGCTCGTCGTCCTGATCGCCATTGTGGCTCTCGTCGCCGTGCAGCTGGCAGGTACCGAAGTTTCTTCGACCTTCAGCGAGATCGGCTCCGGGCTCCAGAACGGCTAGTCCGAACGACCGGATACGAGAAATGGGCCCGCTCCGGCGGGCCCATTCTTACGTCTCAGGGTCATGGGTCGGGCGACTCATTGCCCTCGATAGTCCCCCGATCTACTTTGATCACGCCAGAGAACCTTCGCTAACCCAAGGAGGGGTTTCATGTTTGCTCTGTGGACCAAGGTAACCAGTTGGATCAAGGATGAGAAGGGCGCCTCGATGGTTGAGTACGCTCTGCTCGTCGTCCTGATCGCCATTGTGGCTCTCGTCGCCGTGCAGCTCGCAGGTACCGAAGTTTCTTCGACCTTCAGCGAGATCGGCTCCGGGCTCCAGAACGGCTGATCCAGACCGAACAAGAGGAGGGGCCTGCATTCGCAGGCCCCTCCTTTTTTTGTTGTTTTCGCTCAGGTCATTGGCTTTTCTACCGATACATGACTTGCAAGCCAGACCGCTGACCCAAGGAGGGGCTTCATGCTTGCTTTGTGGACCAAGGTAACGAGTTGGATCAAGGATGAGAAGGGCGCCTCGATGGTTGAGTACGCTCTGCTCGTTGTCCTGATCGCCATTGTGGCTCTCGTCGCTGTGCAGCTGGCAGGTACCGAAGTTTCTTCGACCTTCAGCGAGATCGGCTCCGGGCTCCAGAACGGCTAGGCCAACCGAACCGTATGCCTGAGGAGGGCCCGCTTCATGCGGGCCCTCCTCTCGTTTGAGGCCTCGAAACCGACACCATGGCATCTTCTGCACCGAGCGATCACCTCGGCGACAGGGATCAATCGGGCCTCAGCACGACAAAGAACTCATCCTCGTAGACCGAAGACCATCCGTCGGCTTCGAGCTCTTTCAGCAGGTCCTCATCGGCTTCCAGCAGGACTTGTTCGATCCCATCTCTCTCGAATACCGGTTTCCAGTCGGCTTCGAGGTCTCGAATTGCGACGTATTCCGCCATCCTCTCGCCGTAGAGCTCGGCTCTATCGTCGATGAAGACCAATCTCTCCGGGCCCTGAGCCCAGATCAGGTACCCGCCTGTGCTGTCGTCATGGAAGGTCCGGCCTTCGTCCAGGAATGCACTGGCGGCGACAGGAAACCGTTCTTCGTCGAGAGTGCCATCAGCCGCCACGAAGAGAGGCGTGACAACCACGAGAAGGCAGAACACGATGGCCGCCGGCCGGGAGAATCGCCGGCGCTCTCCCAGGTGGAACCCTGCCAATGCCGTTCCCAGCAGAGGCACCAGAGCAATCCAAGCCGGCGGCACCGCTCTGGTGGCGCTCAGAGCGAGCAGGAGGAACGGAGCCAGGATCCACAGATGCCTCGGCGTCACTCTCCCCCGAAACGCGCCAAGCACGATCAGAACAACCCCGACGACGAACGGGAGGAACACCACGGAAGTCAGCTCCGGGCGTCTCCACTCGGAGAGAAGGGCCAGGGCCGGACCTGCCTCGGAGAACTCGAACAGGATCCGGAGCACACCGAGTCCGTGAGCGGTGAGCAGTGTCGACAGCCCGGCAACGATCGCGATCGGAATCGCCCGCCACTCGGCGCTTGCGATGATGGTGAGCCCGATGTATGCCAGCCCGATGACGAAGCTCCCGTGCGCCGAGGCCCAGATCCAGAACAGAAACGGGATCGCCCAACGAACCGCGGGACGGTCCCAGGCCACCACGACCAGGACGAATAGGGCGAACGAGAAGATGACGGGCCGCGGCACGAGAAAACTGATCATGAGCAAGGTACTGAGACCGAGTACGACGGCCGACGTCATGACGCTCTCCGATCGGCGATAGGCCATGAGGCCGATGCCGAGGAAGGTGATCGAGCTCAGCACGAGCATCATCGGTGGCACGAAGCCGAGCTCCCAGTTGACCTCGCCCCACGAGTACAGCAACTCCACCAGCCAGCTCTGGGTGAGCCACGACTCGCCGAGCATGGTGAAGGAGAATGGGTCGGCCACGAGCACCTCGCCTGCCGCCCCCTGCAACTCACCGGCCCTGATGTGCCAGAGAAACGAGTTGTCCCGAATCGGGGCCCATGCGTCGATTGCAAGAGCGACCCAGGGGACGATCAGGATGAGCTGCGCCAGTGAGAAGCGGCGCCGGGACGGCTCAACCGCCGTCGCGGTCATCAGTTCTCGGCGAACGCAGCAGCGATAGAAATGGCGGCCGGGCCCAGCAGCACGATGAACAACGCCGGGAAGATGCAGAACACCAACGGGAAGACCAGCTTCACCGGGGCTGCGAATGCCTTCTCCTGGGCACGCTGACGACGCTTCACCCGCATCTCGTCGGCCTGGACACGCAGCACCCGGGCGATGGTCACACCGAAGGCCTCCGCCTGGATCATGGCCAGCACGAATGAGCGCAACTCCTCGACGTCGGTCCGGTCGATCAGATGGCGCATGGCGTCACGACGACTCACACCGACCCGGGTCTCCTGCAGCATCCGGAAGAACTCCTCGGACAGCGGCCCAGGGACCGTGGCCACGACCCTCGAAAGGGCCGAGTCAAAACCGAGACCCGCTTCGACCGAGATCACTAGCAGGTCGAGGATGTCGGGAAGGGCCCGCAGCATCGTCTGGCGGCGCTCGTCGATCTTCCGGTTGAGCCAGGCGTCGGGGCCGAAGAAGCCGAGCACTATCGGCAGGACGAACAAGACGATGCGCTGCATGCCGCTCGCGCCATAGTCCACGAGGAAGAAGGCTGCGAAAACACCGGCAACCGTGGTGAGCGCCTTGATGACGATGAACGAGGGAGCATCCAGATTGGCCGGGTTCCCCGCCAGGGTCAGCCCGTGCTGCTTCTTCTCCAGGTAGCCGACCGGGGTGAACCTCCTCAGGAAGTTGGAGATCTTGAGAACGACCGGACCGATCGTGCGCTGCGCCAGAGGCTTGGCCAGCTCGTCGTCACGGACGATCCCGGCTCCGGTGCGCCGCCCATACACCGCCAAACGGTTGTTCATGTCTTCACGGGCCCTGGTGACACCAAGGCCGATCCAGACGATGACGAAGAAGACCAGCGCCGATACCGTCACCACGGCGAGCATCTGACCGTCGAGTGCTGTGATGTTCATACTTCGATGTTCACAATCTTCCGGAGCCAGAGGATTCCGCCACCCATCAGGACCAAACCGGCCACGATGGCGACTCTCCCCATGGTCTCGTCGAGCAGAGGCTGCAGGTATTCGCGGTTGTTGAACCAGAGGAAGAGGCCCAGTGCGAAGGGCAAAGACCCGAGCACGATCGCCGAGATCCGGCCCTCTGCGGTGAGGGCCTTGATCTCGCCCTTGAGCCGGTTCCTGGCAAGCATGGTGTCGGCCACGGTTTGCAGCACCTCGGCGAGGTTTCCGCCGACCTCACGCTGGATCTCGATGGCCATGGTGGCCCATTCGAAGTCCTTCGATTGGGTCCGGTGGACGATGCCCTCCAGTGCGTCCGGCACAGACCGTCCCAGTCTCGACTCGACGACGGCACGGCTGAACTCACGGGCAGTCGGGTCCGGAGCCTCCTGGGCGACGGCCTCGATCGCCTGGAGAAGCGAGTAGCCGGCCCGCAGCGAGGTGGAGAGCAGGGTGAGCGTGTCGGGGAGTTGCTTCTCGAATCTCTTGCGCTCACGATTCCCCGCCCAGTTGACCAGGAACACGAACAACAGCAACAGCAGGCCGAAAGTGATCAAACCGGCAAGGGCCGAGTTGAAGATCGCCATGAACACGCCGCCGACCGCGGCGAGACCGAACATGGCCAGGATCGCCTCACCCGGGGTCATCGGTATGTTCGCCTGCTCCAGGGCAGCGTTCACCCCGGAGAGAAGGCCGCGCTTGCGGACCTCCTCCTCGGCGGCCTGGCTGAACCGGTTGAGGAGTGGTATCCGCTGCAGGAACGGCTTCTTCTCCTCTTCGTTCGGCCGCGCCTTGCGCCCGTAAGCCTGGAGACGCTTGGCGAACCGCCCTCCTCCCTGGTCATCGTCGCGTCCGAAGAGGATGATGATGAACAGGAAGGCGGTGAGCCCTATACCGGCGGCTGCGATGAGAGCGAGGCTGCTGATTGCCAAAGGAGAGGTTGCCTCCACCACGTCACCGGTGACCGGCACAGCGGTGGTGGTCGTGGTGGGAGCGGTCGTGGTGGTGGTGGCATAGCCCGACACCGGGAACGTCACCGTCGACGAAAGACCGCCCGGGTAGGCGACCGCGAACTCCGCCTCGCCCGGAGCGGAGACCGGCGAGACGAATCGGGCGACCAGGGTGTTGTTGATCTCCCGCCCGATCTGACCGTAGAGGGCGGACAACTGCGCAGGGTCGGGCGTCGACAGGAACAGGCCATCCCCGGCCGCGGCGATCGCCGCAACGGCGTCGGGGTTGAAGTCCGGGGATTCGAGCGCCACGCCGAAGACACGGGCATCGCTCGCCTCCACCGCCGCGATCGCTTCCTCGGCGGTCGCGGTGGACACCGTGTCTTCGCCATCCGTCATCACGATCATGTTCTGCAGGACGTTGTCCGCGGAGATGGTGTCGAACTGGGCGAGACCGAGGATCACACCGTCGTTGAAGGCGGTCTCACCGGCGGCTGCGATCGAGTCGATCCTCGCATTGAGGTCGTTGGCATTGGTGGTGAAAGGTGTGAGCACCGTGGCCGTGTCGGCGAAGGTCACGATGGCGATCGAGTCCTCCGGGCGCTTCTGGTCGACGAAGCTCTTTGCCGCGGCCTTGGCCGACTCGATCGGGGCACCTTCCATCGAGCCCGAGGTGTCTATCACCAGCACGACCCCCACGGGGACGCTGGACTCGCCCAACGGAGCAACCTCGAGGTTGGATACGGGTTGCCCGTCCACCGTCACCGCCAACTGAGCCGGGTCGGGCGCCTCGGTCATGTTGCGGAATTCCACGACCATGAGCGTCTGGCCACCTTCGGCGTAGCGCGCGCCGTTGATGTCGACGATCTCCATCTCGGGGGCCGCCGTCTGAGCGAAGGCGACCGAGCTCAACCCAAACAGGAAGGCCGCGACGAGGGCGGAAAGTCGTTTCAACTTACCGGCCCCTGGCAAACGGCTCTGGGTCGAAGAGGTCGGCAGGGAGCCTGATGCCCTGGTTCTCCAGGTCCTCGGAGAAGGTGGGGCGGATCCCGGTGGCCTTGAGACGGCCCTTGTAGACACCGTCCTCGTCGACACCCATTCCATAGTCGAACAAGAACAGGTCCTGGAGGGTGATGATGTCGCCTTCCATGCCCTCCACCTCGGTTACGTGGGTGACACGACGGGTGCCGTCCTTGAGTCGGGACACATGGATGATCAGGTCGACGGCGGCGGCGATCTGCTCACGGATGGCCCGGATCGGCAGATCGAAGCCGGCCATGAGCACCATGGTCTCGATACGGGACAGGGTGTCACGTGGGCTGTTGGAGTGGACGGTGGTCAGGGAGCCGTCATGACCGGTGTTCATGGCCTGGAGCATGTCGAGCGCCTCGGCGCCACGAACCTCTCCGACCACGATGCGGTCGGGCCGCATACGCAGGGTGTTCCTCACGAGGTCGCGGATGGTGACCGCACCCTTGCCCTCGATGTTCGCCGGGCGGGACTCGAGTGTGAGCACGTGCTCCTGGTGGAGCTGGAGCTCGGCGGCGTCCTCGACGGTGACGATGCGCTCGTCACCGGGGATGTATGAGGACATCACGTTCAGCGTCGTGGTCTTCCCGGAGCCGGTACCACCCGAGATGAGGATGTTGAGCCGGCCACGCACACAGGCACGGGAGAAGTCGGCGACCCGCTGGGTGATCGTCCCGAAGTTGATCAGGTCGGCTTCCTGATAGGGGTCCACCGCGAACTTGCGAATCGTCAGGAATGGCCCGCCGATCGCGAGGGGGTGGATCACCGCATTGACGCGGGAGCCGTCGGGGAGACGGGCGTCCACCATCGGAGTGGCTTCGTCGACACGGCGGCCGATCTGGCCCACGATCTTGTCGATGATGCGACGGAGGTGGATTTCGTCGACGAACTTCACGTCGGAGAGGACGATCCTGCCCCTCTTCTCGAAGTAGATGTCGAAGGGCCCGTTGGCCATGACTTCGGTGATGTCCGGGTCGTTCAGCAGCGGGTCGATTGGTCCGTAGCCAAGGACGTCGGATGCGATCTCGTTGAGAAGGCCACGGCGGTCGGCCGAGGTGAGGGGGAGCCCCTGCTCCTGATCGACTGCCCATTCGAGCATCTCCAGTACGCGCAGACGCAACTCGGCATCTGACATCTGCCGGTCGTAGAGGGTCGGTCCCAACTCCTCGACGACTTTGAAGTGGAGCCGCCCGCGGAGCTCGCCGAGAGCGTCCGAGCGGTTGGTGCTGATGTCTTGAGTTTCTGTCTGCCTGGCGGCCGCGACTCTCTCAGATAGCGATGGCACGAGTATTTACCTTCCCACTATTTCCGACCGAAGAGCCCGCCCTTGGACGTGCTCTCCGGGATCTTCCCCGCAATTAGCTCTGCGACGCTCTCAAACCCTTTGGCAACCTTGCCCTTCGGATCGGCCTCGACGATCGGACGCCCCTCGTTGACGGAGTTGGGAACGGCGGCGTCCGACGGGATCGCCGCCGCGATTTCCATCTTCAGGGCGCCCTCGATCTCCTTGTTGTCCAGCTTGGCCCTCGAATTACTCCGGTTCATGACCAGCTTGACGTTCTGGGTCGAGAACTTGAGGAGACGCAGTGTCTCCAGTGCCAACTTGGCGTTCTTCACCGAGGGCAGGTCCATGTCGACGACCATGAGCACCTGATCCGCTTTCTCGATCAGCGAAAGGATCAACTCGTCCAGCATCGAAGCCGTGTCGACCACCACGTAGTCGTAGCTGTCCTGCAGGATGTCCAACATCTGCATGAGACCGGCCGTGGTGATGTCGTCGGCGAAGGCCGGCTCGAGTGGCGCAGCCAGAACCTTCAGCCCACTCGGGTGCTCGGTGAGCAAAGAGTCGAGCATCTCGCCGTCGAGCTGGTGGAGCTCGTGGGCGGCATTGACCATGGTGAACCTGGGCTCCAGCTGGAGCAGCAGGCACACGTCGCCGAACTGGAGGTCGGCGTCGACCAGTACCACCTTCTTGTCCGGGAGCCGGTTGAGCAGGAGAGCGACGTTGGTGGCGACCACCGTCTTGCCGCTCCCACCCTTGGCCGAGCTGATCGTGATTATCGAGCCCCGCTCCGAACGCACCGCCGTGGTGGTCGGTTTGGAGGCGCTGCGACGCTTGAGCACGTCGTGCCCGAACTGCTCGATGGCCGCCTCGATCTTGGTCTCGTCGAGTGGCGTCTCGATTATGTCGGAGACACCGGACCGCATCGCGCCACGCAGGAGATCGGCGGTGATCGTCTCGGCGACCATCATCAGAATGAGCGCCGGGTCCTGGTTGTGAAGGCTCCTCACCTGCTCCATCGACTCGTCGTTCGAGAACGACGGGCCGAGCAGCAGCATCCGGAGCTCACCGGACTGGATGGTCTGACTCGCCTCCTCTATGGAGCGAGCAACCGGGAGCCTGCCCTCGAAGAGCTCTTTGGCCGCTGCGACGAATTCATCGTCCTTGTCGACCACCAGCAGGTTGTGCTCAGCCATTGACATGGTCGAACCTCTATCAGTTACTTATCCGAAAATGTCTTCGACGAGGTCGCCGCCGAACAGGTTATCGATGATGACACCAGAGGTCTCAACCTCGACAAAGTCGCCAGGGACCAACGTCAGCCAGATGGAACCATTCTCGACCGCGTATGCGATGCGCTCGGCCTGCTCTGGCGTCACTTCGAGGGTGAAGACCGTGTCGTTGCCGGCTTCTTCCTCCTCGGTCACAGGCTGACCATCAGGTGTGGTCTCGGTGGTGGTTTCCACGTCGACCGACTCCTCGGCGCCTTCCTCGGGCCTGATGTCGCGACCCGTCGCCATGACCGGGAGACCCTGGAGGACGAACCTCGTGTAGGTGACCACGGTCTGCTCGGTCTCGGCCGGGGTTCCTTCCTCGGTCGTGCCCGGCTCGACGGTCACCCCTGAGAAGTCATCGGGCAACAGGTCGAACCCAATGTCGAGGGTGATGATCATGTTGACCCGATCACCGGGCTCGACGAACCCGTTGACACCCCGGACATTGTCGACCGAGATGGTCATCGCCTGCTTGCCTGAGGGAATCTCCTCGGCCAGAGGGATGATATTGACCGTGATCGAGGTCCACTGTGACTCGGTCAGGATCGAGCCGGCCGCGATAGGCCCGGCGGCGACCCGTCCCTGGAGGACCTGGTTCAGCTGCTCGGCCGTGGTGATGGCACCCTCAGGCACGTCTTCGGCCTGGTCGGTGCCCGCAACTATGAGCTCGCCATTGTTGTTGAAGTCGGACAGGAGGATGGCTCCGTCGGTTCCTTCGTTGATGGTCTCGCCTGCGCGGTAGACCTCGACGATCTCCTGGCCCGCCGTGATCTCATTCTCGACGTTTTGGAGATAGTTCCAGACCGCCCATGCGGCGAGCCCGGCCAGTATCAAGGCCACTAACAAGACGATGGCTCTCCTACCCATTGAGTCCCCTTCGTTTGTCCCCTCGGAAAGGCGTCGACCCCTTGTCGGAGCACGCCTGTGGGCATGCTACCGACGGAGACGCGCCGTCCCTGTGTTTCAAGTCCAATTCCACAGGAATGATTCGGACCGTACTGCATGAGTCTTGAGGGTTTCCCCGATCACTTCCATAGTGCGGTCGTCTCATATGGTCCCCCGACGACCCCGGGCGCGCTACGAGTGTCTCGATTCGACGCGAAGTGACTAGCCCCGAGGTCGGCCCGGCCTCGCCGGATGAGCCGATCAGTTACGACCGATGCCGCGTTCCTTGAGCTCCTGGAGGATCGCCTCCAAAGAGGCGTCGACAGGCATGGGTGGCCGCTCTTCCTCGCTGGGCCCGAATTCGCGCTCGAACTCCTTCTGCGGGCGACGCCGACCCTTCTTCTGCTCCTCCATCTGCGCCTCCCGCTCTTTCCAGTCGGGTGACGCCTGCTTGATCGAGAGGGATATGCGTCGACGCTCGTCTTCCTTCTCCGTGATCTTCACCTTGACCTGTTGGCCAATGGAGAGCTCGAGCTCGGGAGACTCGACACGATGGATTGCGATCTCCGAGACATGCACCAAGCCCTCGACACCGTCGGCCACGGAGATGAATGCCCCGAATGGCACGGTCTTGGTGACCACACCATCGATGACGTCACCCACCTCATGTTCCCGGGCAAATACGTCCCATGGGTCATCACTGGTCTGCCGGATAGAGAGGGAGATCCGCTCCCGATCGCGATCGACTTCGAGCACCTTGACCGTGACCTTGTCCCCCACCTTGACCAACTCGCCCGGATGGTTGACATGCTGCCAGGAGAGCTCGGATACGTGGACCAGGCCGTCCATACCGCCCAGGTCGACGAAGGCTCCGAAGTTGACCACGGATGAGACGACTCCGTCCCTGATCTCACCCTCGTGCAAGCCGTCGAGGAAGGCGTTTCGCTCCTCGGCCTGGGCCTCCTCCAGGTAGGCGCGTCTGGAGAGGACAACATTGTTGCGGGCGCGGTCGAGCTCGATCACCTTGGCGGTGATGGTGTCCCCGATGAATGGGTCGAGGTCGCGCACCCGGCGCAGATCGACCAGTGAAGCCGGGAGGAACCCTCTCAGCCCGATGTCGACGATGAGGCCGCCTTTGACCACCTCGATGACGGTGCCCTCGACGGTGCCACCCTCCTTGGCGATCTCCTGGATCTTGCCCCATGCCCGCTCGTACATGGCCCGCTTCTTGGACAGGATCAGACGCCCTTCGTCGTCCTCCTTGTTGAGAACGACAGCTTCCACTCGATCCCCAACGGCGACCGCCTCGTTCGGATCGACGTTGTTGCGGATCGAGAGCTCTCGGGTGGGGATGAGACCCTCGGACTTGTAACCAATGTCGATCATCGCGCCGTCGGCGTCGACGCTGACGACCGTGCCCTCGACGATGTCGCCTTCCTTGAACTCGAGGACAGTGGCCTCGATGGCGCGCTCGAAGTCATCGGCGATGTCGTCGGGTAGATCGCTCAGATCCGGGGCGACGAGGGCCTCACGGCCCGAAACCTCTCCTGGAGCCTCTGCCGGCTCCTCCACCGCCACCGACGTCTCGGGTGCGTCGGGCTCGGTGGCCTCGGGCGCTCCGCTGTCCCCGACCTCGGGGGCGCTCGCGGGCGCGTTTTCTAGCTCGTTGGACATGTGTAAGTGGTTACCTCCGAAAGGGTTTTGCGAACGCAAGGCCCGCAGGGCGCTGAGTCTACGCAGGTTTGTCCACAACCGCCAACGGCTTTGGCACCGAGCGCCTCAATGCCCGGACGCGGGTGTTCCTGCGGCGTACCTAAGACTTCACGCTGGCCAGGTCCGGACCGGTCGCCACGTCCACCCTCAAGGGGACGTCCAGGCTGACCACCCCCTCCATGGTCTCCACGACCAGCTTCTGCGCCACCTCGATCTCCTCGAGCGGGCATTCCAGGATCAGCTCGTCATGGATCTGCAGGATGAGCGTCGAGGCCAGGCCCTCATGGCGGAGACCGGCGTCGAGGTCGATCATCGCCTTCTTGATGATGTCGGCTGCGGTCCCCTGCACCGGTGCGTTCAATGCCATCCGCTCCCCCATCTGTCGAATCCGGAAATTGTCCGACTTCAACTCGGGCAGATAGCGGCGACGCCCGAACAGGGTCGTGGTGTATCCCTGGTTGCGGGCGAGGGTCACCACCGACGACATGTACTCCTTGACCTGGACGAACTGGGAGAAATAGGCGTCCATGTGCTCCTGGGCTTCACCCCGGGAGATGTCGAGCCGGTCGGCAAGCCCGAAGGCCTCCATGCCGTAGAGCAGACCGAAGTTGATCATCTTGGCCGTCCGGCGCTGGTCACCGGTCACCTCAGACTCGGTGATCCCCCAGACCCGGGCGGCGGTGGCGGTGTGGATGTCTGAACCCGCCCTGAACGCCTCGACCAGGAAGGGGTCGCGACTCATGTGGGCCAGCACACGCAATTCGATCTGCGAGTAGTCGGCCACCAGGAACTCCGCTCCCTCCCCGGCGATGAACGCCCGGCGGATCGTCCTGCCCGATTCGGACCGCACCGGGATGTTCTGCAGGTTGGGCCGGTCCGACGACAGCCTGCCGGTGGTCGCCGCCATCTGGTTGAACCGGGTACGGATTCGGCCGTCAGGCTCGACCAGGGGCAGATACCCGTCGACATAGGTGCTTCGCAGCTTCTCCAACTCCCGGTACTCGAGCAGGGCATCCACCAGCGGATGGTCCATCTTCTTCAACACCGAGGCATCGGTCGACGGCTTTCCGGTGGAGGTCTTCTTGATCACCGGGAGCCCGAGCTTGTCGAAGAGGATCGCTCGAAGTTGATCCGTGGAGTTCACATTGAACGGCTCCCCGGCCAGCTCCTGGATCTTCCCATCGAGAGCTGACAGCTTCTCGCGAAGCTCGGCGCCCATGCCCTCGAGATAGGCACGATCCACCCCGATACCAGCGTGCTCCATCCGGGCGAGGACCGGGATGAGGGGCAGTTCGAATTGCTCGAAAAGCTCGACTTCCTCCCGATCGGCAAGCTCAGTGCGCATCACTTCCACCAGACGTCTCACTGCCTCGATCCTGCGTCCTTCGACTTCGAGGTCCGGGCCCGTGGCGAAGGGGAGCATCCCGGCGCTCGCCTCCGCCTCGTCCGGGGAGACGAGCTCCAGACCGAGCAGACGCCCGGCCAGCTCCGCGAGGTCATAGGTCCGCTGCGACGGGTTGACGATGTAGGCGGCGAGTGCCGTGTCCATCTCCAGACGGGCCACATCACGACCCAGATCGAGCAATGCCCGCACCAGGTCCTTGACGTCATGACCGGCGAGGGCCGCATCGCCGCTCTCCAGTACCTCCAGAACCGGGCCGGCGGCATCGAAGGGGACGACCGCTGCATGCCCCTGGTCCGTCGAGATGGATAGGCCGAACGGCTCTCCCCCGTCGGTGACGAGAGCGGCGATCAGCACATCGGTCTTCGAGATGTCTTCGACCTGATCTGCTCCCGTTACCAGACGCGCTTCGACCTCCACCATCTCAGACACGGGGACGGTGGAGGGAAGGGCTTGCTCCAGATCTCCCCACATCGAGTGGAACTCCAGACTGTCGAAGAGATCCTTGACCTGATTCCGGTCCCACTCACGGGTGCGCAACTCTTCGACATCGACCCCAAGGTCGAGATCGTCGACGAGCCTCATCAGCTCCCGGTTGAGGAACACCTGCTCCCGATGCTCAGACAGGTTGTCCCGCAGCTTCGGGGTCTGCTCGGCCACAGACAGATAGAGATTGTCCAGGTCGCCGTATTCGGCGACGAGACGCGATGCCGTCTTCTCCCCCACCCCGGGCACTCCGGGCAGGTTGTCGGAGGTATCGCCGCGCAGGGCCGCGTAGTCGACGTACTGATCGGGGCTGATTCCGTAGCGCTCTTCCACCCATCCCTCGTCGGCCAGGACGATGTCGCTGATACCGCGTCGGGTGTAGACCACCTTGACCGGGCCCTCGATCAGCTGGAAGGCGTCCCGGTCCCCGGTGACGATCAGCACGTCCCACCCCTGGCTCACGGCCTTCCTGGCCAGGGTGGCGATCAGATCGTCGGCCTCGTAACCCTCGAGACGGAGTTGGGTGACATGCAGGGTCTGGAGCACCTCGTCCATGAGAGGCAGCTGGCTCCGAAAATGATCAGGAGCCTTCTCCCGCTGCGCCTTGTACTCGGGATAGGACTCGGTGCGGAACGTCTGTCGGGAGACGTCCCAGGCAACGGCGATGCCGTCGGGGTGGTAGTCCTTCAAGAGCCGGATCAGCATCCGGGTGAACCCGAAGACCGCGTTTGTGACCTGCCCGCTCTTGGTCGCCAGGTCCTCGGGGAGGGCATAGAACGCCCGGTATGCGATCGAATTGCCGTCGATCAGGGCGAGGGTGGGCACAGCCTGACGGTAGCCGGGTGACCGATCACTCGGGCAGCCTGGTCAGCAGCTGATCCCGCTTCTCGACCAGATTGCCGCGACGGGCGCGAAGACCGCCCAATGTCTTCTCGAATCGGCCGACATCATTCGAAGTCAGCTCGGCCTCCTCTCGATCGATGTAGTTGCCCACGGCCGCGTCCCGCTGCGCGTCGTCGTTGATGGAACGGTGATGACCCAACTCTGCCTGGACCAGGCGGATCTCCTGGTCGAGCGAGTCGATCTTGTCGTTCAATCGGAAGATGCGGCGATGGAGACGATCCACGATTGTCCCGAGACTATCCCGGCATTGGCCTTTACCCTCGCTCGATTCTTAGACTTGCCGTGCCTGCCGGAGTGGTGAAATCGGTATACACGATGGACTCAAAATCCATTGCTCGCAAGGGCGTGCGGGTTCGAGTCCCGCCTCCGGCACCGACATCGGGGAGCCCCGTTGCCTGTCAATTCCCAGGGACCGCCTCCGCCAACGCCGCCACTCCCCCCGCCCTAACCACATCCCCCGCCTCCACTTCTCGTTTGAGAAGTGCCAGCCCGACAAGACCTGCCGCCGAGGTCAAGGTGCCCACCCGGTCGCCATCTTTGACGATCGCGGTCCCGACGACTGGACCGAGATCCTGGAAACGGAGGATGCGGAGATGGTGATTGACCCTTCCCCCCCGACTGTCGAGCCGAGCCACCAGCTCCTGACCGAGGAAGCAGCCCTTGGTGAACGAGATCGTCTCGGGGACCAACCCGGTCTCCTGGGGGATCGTGGAATCGGTGACGTCCACCCCGGCCAGTGGCTCCCCCGCCTCGATCCGAGCCATGGTGTATTCCGTCTCCGACATGGTGGGCGCCACCGGCACCCAGCCGACCCGGAGCACCCGGGTCAGCCCGGGCCACGACACATCGGCGGACAGACCGTCTTCGGTCTCCACCCACCGGCCCGGGACGTGGTCGTCGCCCGCGACCAGTGCGATCGGTCTCTCCTCCCTGGAGATCTCGACCTGCACCCGGATCCGGTAACGACCCAGCCGTGCGATCAGATCGTCGCCGCGGCCGTCCTCCGTGACCAGGCCCACGCGTCCCTCATCACGGAGGGCCCACAGGATGAAGTCGATCCTCCCCTGAGCGGTGAGCAACAGCGAGCGCCGAACCTCTCCCTGCTGGGCAGTCCCGATCTCCTGGCTGATCAGGTCGTTGAGGAACCGGACCGCGTCATGTCCGGAGAACCAGACGAGCTCGGGGACGATCGGGGCGAGAGAAGGCCTCACACCGAGGCCAGATCATCGAGGAAAGGGATGGAGAGGAACAGATCCGAGAACCAGGCGGAGATGGTGCTCAGGTTCCCCGTCAGCATGATCACACCGAATCCTGCCAGGAGGACCCCGGATACGATGTTGATCGTCCTCAGGTAGGGCTTGACCCGCCCGAACACCTTGAACAGGCCGAGACCGGCGAGCAGGAAAGGCACGCCGAGACCGAGCGAATAGGCGATGAGCAGCACGATCCCCTTCCCGACACTGTCCTGGGTGGCCGCCGTGGCGAGGATCACGGTCAGCACCGGGCCGATGCACGGGGTCCAGCCGAAGGCGAAAGCCGCTCCCATGACCGGGGGGGCCCACTTGCCGAGGCGGGAGGGACGCACCTCTACCCGGCGGTCCTGGTTGAAGGCCGAAAGCAACCCTCGATTGGACACTGCCATCGCAACCATGAGAACCCCGAAGGCGACGATGATCAGTCCGGCAATCCTGGTGAGTGTGCCCAGGTTCTGGGCGAGGAACTGACCCAGCCCGCTGGCTGCTGCGCCGAGGGCAGCGAACACCAGGGTGAACCCGCCGATGAACATGGCGATAACCCGCAGCATCCGCCCGGTCGAGACCTCACCAGCCTCGAGCTGGCTCGCCGAATACCCGGACATCATGGCGAGATACCCGGGAAGCAGAGGGAGGACACACGGGGAGACGAACGAGATCACCCCCGCCCCGAAGGCGATGACGATCTGGAGGATGTAAGCGGCGGAGTCGACGTTCTCGAACACTTTGATTTCCGGCCAATCGGCCTCAGTCACGGATGATCGCACGCACGTCGCTCTACCCTCGACTCGTGCCCTCCTGGATGCGACGTGTGCTCGACCCGTTGCTGCCGGTGGACAGATTCAGCCGGGCCGACCGCAGGATCGTGTTCATCATCTGGGCAGGGGGGGTCGTCCAGGGATTCGCCCAGTCCCAGTCTTCGGCCACCCTGCCCTTCACCCGCGCCGGGCTGGGGCTCAGCGAGGGCGAGATGAGCCTCCTGCTCGGCCTGGCGCGGCTCGCGGCCTTCGCCGCACTGCCCCTGGGGTGGCTCGGTGATCATCGTGGAAGGCGGCGCCCCTTCCTCCTGGCGGTGACGCTGGTGATCGCCGGCGGGACCCTGGCCGGGCTGGCCATGGAGGCGTGGCAATACGGCGCCGCCCAAGCCATCCTCCGCACCGGGACGGCCGCGATGCAGGGTCTGGCCATCGTGCTCCTCGCCGAGCAGGTCTCACCATCGATTCGTGCCTATGCAATCTCCTTCTACGGGGCGGCTGTCTCCTTCGGCGGTGGCATTGCCCTGATGACCCTGCCCCTGGCCGATGGCGGCGGCGAGAGCTGGCGAATCCCACATCTGCTGATCGCCGTCGCCCTGCTCATACTCCCCTTTCTCATCCGCAATGTCCCGGAGAGCCACATCTTCATGGAGAAGCACGAGGACCGGCACTGGCGGGAGCTGGCGGTCGGGGACTGGGCAAGACGGTTCTGGCTGGTTGCAGTGATCGGGCTCCTGGTGTCGGCCTACTCGGCGGTCGCCCTGGCCTTCTCCACGACACGCATGATCGAACAGCTCGGGCTGTCCACGGGGAACACGGTGATCATTGGACTTCTAGGGGGGACTCTCGGCGGTCTCGGCTTCTTCGTCGGCGGCCACCTGGCCGACGCCTGGGGCCGGCGCCGCACCACCGTGATCAGCCTGCTGCTCGCCCTCGGCGGAGGGCTGGTGATCTACTGGTCGAGCTCGATCCCGATGATCGTCATCGCGGTCATGGTGTCGTCCTTTGGCACGTTCGCCTTCGTGCCGGCCGGCGGCGCTCATCGAGCCGAGCTGTTCCCCACCGGTCTCAGGGCGAGCGCAAACACCGCCGCGACCAATTTCGCCCTGGCCGGCTCTGCCGCGGGACTGATCCTCGGGGTGTTCACCATCGACCGATTCGGGCTCGCCGAGACGGTCACCGCACTTGGAGTGGGGATGGCCGCGGCGGCGCTGCTGACCCTTTTGCTTCCCGAGACGAGAGGTCAGGACCTGACGGCCGAGTCCACCGCCCTGCGATAGGTGAAGAGATAGACCATCCCCCTCGCCACCAGCATCGCGCCGATCGCCCACCAGATGCCGTCCAGGGAATCGCCGAGTCGTGTCATTGAGATCAGCCCGACGAGGACAACCGCCCCGGCGGCAGTGGAGGCGATGACAGTCCCCAGCGCGAGGAGGCCGAAGAAGATCCCATCGGCCACGAAGAGCGGACCGGCGATCGGCATCATCCAACCGGCGACATGACTCGCCGAGACGGTGAGCTCCGCCACCTCGGGATCCGCGACGAGAAGGGCGAGGAGCGAGCCTCCGAGGAGGAACGCGGCCATCAACACGATCCCGGTGACGGCGCCCCACGACAGCAGCCGTGCGGACAGCCGGTTGGCGTTGATGACATCACGAGCTCCGACCGAGTCACCAACCATGGCCTGTCCTGCGATGGCGAAGGCGTCGGCGATCATGGCTGCCAGGAGCCAGACCTGCATCACCACCTGATGTGCCGCTATCTCCGCCGCGCCGATCCTGGTGGCCGTCGCCGCTGCATAAGTGAGCGCGGCGAGGAGGAAGGCGGTCCGGATCGAGACCAGGATGCCTCTCTTGCCCAGTGCGAGCACCGAAGGCAGCGCCGCTCGCATCCCTGCCGGGCGATCTGCCATCCCCCGGGTGACGATCAGCCGGAGGAACCAGACGGCCCCCACATACTGGGCGAAGATGGTGGCGATAGCGGCACCCTCCAACCCCCAGCCGGCCCAGAAGATCAGGATGGGATCGAGGACGATGTTGATCAGGTTCACACCGAGAGCGACGATCAGCGGTGTCCGGGTGTCCTGATACCCCCGGAACGCGCCGTGGCCCGTGGTGACGATCAGGACCGCAGGGGTGGCCAGGGCCCGGATCCGCAGGTACGAGATCGCCGGGCCGGCCACGTCCGGCTCTGCACCCATCAGTTCGACGAACCAGGGCGCGAGGAGCTCGATCACCACCAATGTGATCACGCCCAGCACGACCGCGAGAAGCAGGGCGTCACCCACCCACCTCCGGGCCTGTGACCCGTCGCCACGGCCAAGAGCCTGAGCGACCAGCGGGGTGGTCACATATGCGAGAAAGTTGAACCCAAAAAAGGCGAAACCGAGGATGGCGGTGTCGACACCGAGTGCCGCTAGCTCGGTGACCCCGAGCCTCGCCACGAACACGGTGTCGGTCAGGGTCAACAGGGGGTCGATGGCGAGGGCCCCCAAAGCCGGGATAGCGAGGCGGAGGATCGCCCGGTTGCCGATACGCGGGGAGGTCACGTCCTCGGGCGCTTGCCCGCCACCAGATAGCGGTCAGGCCATTGGCATAGGCCGAACAGCTCGCACTCCCCGCAACGAGGGCGCCGGGCGTCGCAGACGTCGCGCCCGAACTGGATGAATCGCATGGAGAGGCCGGCCCATGCGACCTTGGGGAACAAGGCCATCAGATCCTTCTCGATCTTGGCCGGGTTCGTCTCGGTGGTCAGCCCCAGCCTGTGGGTGACCCGCTTCACATGGGTGTCCACCGCGATGGCCGGGACTCCCCACACCTCGGCCAGCACCACACTGGCCGTCTTCCGCCCCACCCCGGGCAACTTCACCAGCTCGTCGAGGTCGACGGGTACCTCCCCACCGAAGATGTCCTCGATGCCCTGGGCGAGCTTGATGATCGACTTCGCCTTCTGCCGGTAGAACCCGGTGGAGTAGACGATCTCCTCGACATCCTCGGGGTTCGCCTCAGCCAGGTCGGTTGGCGTGGGGTAGCGCTCGAAGAGCACCGGGGCCACCTTGTTGACGTTTTCGTCTGTGGTCTGGGCGGAGAGCACGGTCACAACGAGGAGATGAAAGGCCGACTCGTAGTCGAGGGCGGTGCCGATCGTTGGGTACCGCTTCAACAGCCGGTTGAAGATGGCGCGTCCTTTGCCCTTCTCCACCCTGCTCGGGATCGATCCATCTGCTCTGGCAAGCGGCATGCCGGGGGACTGTACGACTCCACCACCCCCGGCTCTACCCTGCGCCGCCATGTTGAGGACTGATCGGGGTCGTGCGGTCCTGGCCCTACTCGTCGCGTCGTTCATCTTCGGTGCCACGTTCGTCGTGGTGAAGTCTGCGGTCGAGCGCATCCCTCCGATCTCCTTCGTCGCCTGGAGGTTCCTCCTCGGGGCGCTGCTCCTATCCGTGTTCGCCGTACCCCGGGGAAAGAAGCTGTGGCTCCATGGGTCCCTGGCCGGTCTCGCCCTGTTCGCCGGCTATGCCCTCCAGACCGCCGGGCTGGCACAAACGACTGCGAGCAACTCTGCTCTGATCACCGGTCTCTATGTCGTGATCACACCCTTCCTCGCCGCGCTGTTCGCAAAGCGGCCTCCGGGGTGGTGGAGTGTCGGAGCCGCAAGCCTGTCCTTCGTCGGGCTGTTCCTGCTCACCGACGTCGACGGCTTCCGACTCGAGCAGGGCGATCTTCTCACCCTGGGTTGTGCCATATCGTTCGCGGTGCACATCGTCGCTCTCTCGCGGTTTGCCCGGCATCACCCCGTGGTCCCCTTCACGACCGTGCAACTCGCCTTGACCTCGGGGCTCGCCTTTGCCACCTCGTTGCTTCTCGAGGTGCCCAGCCTCCCGGACCCGTCGGTCTGGGGTGCCTTGCTCATCACCGGGCTGGGCGCCAGTGCCGGATGCTTCGTCCTTCAGATCTGGTCCCAGACGGTGGTGGGGGCGACCACCGCGGCGGTCGTGCTCGCCGCCGAGCCGGCGTTCGCCGTGGCCACGGCGTGGATCGTCCTGAACGAGCGGTTGACTGCGGCAGGTTGGGCAGGCGCCGGACTGATCCTGGTTGCGATCTTCATCGTCGTGACCAGGCAGACCGATCACGCCTCAATCGAGGCGGAGGCGGTCTCCCCTGCTCACTGACTCACCTGGTAGTCGTCGGAGCGGAGCTGGCGGGCCAGCTTCATCAGGAGCCTGATTCCCAACACCGTGATGAACAGGCCGAGGATGAGGATCACGGCGAACTCGGCCGCCGTCGTATACGGATTGGCGCATGCATCGAGGCCGTTCGGGCACAGGCCCCAGCCGGTTCCGCCGTCGAGCAGGTCGATGATCACCAGGATGGGGACCAGCGCGATGCCGATCGCCGTCGCCGACAGGAGCACCACTCCGAGACGGATGAGAAACACAGCCACAACAGTGAAACGGTAACCGGGATTGGCTCCGATCCCGGCATACAATCGCCGACCCGTGCCCGTCTACCACCAGGAGGAGTTCACCGCCGAGGAGCAGGCGGTGCTCCGCCGGTTCTTCACCAACCTCGACCTCCCGGTGTTCGGCCTGATCAACCTCCCCGAAGTGGTGAAGGGAGCCCTGTTCGCCCGGTACTCACGCACCTCCAAGTCGCTTCGTCGTCTCTTTCTCGACGAGTTCGTCGCCGACCCCGAGGCGGGAATAGAGAGTCTCGCCATGTCGCTCGACGTGGACCCGCTCGGATCCACCCGGAAGGCGGAAGAGCTCTACCACCGGATCTTCTTCGACTACGGCGACGATTCGGTGGCACAGCTCGGCGGCGCCCATCTTGCCTGTGAGCAGGCCTCCAACCTGCTGACCAAGGTCCTCGAATGGGGCCGGCTCGCCGCGTACCTGGAGCAGTCCACGCGATATATCCGGTACGACAACCGTCTCGGCGACCGGTATCGGTACTCGATACCTGACGAGATCGCGGCCTCGCCCCATGCCGGTCGCTACCTCGAGCTCATGGAGCGGGTCTTCTCCAACTACTCCGAGATGGTCTCCCGGATGACGTCGTACTACGAGGAGCGATTCCCCAGGGGCGCGGACGACTCCAAGATGGTGTGGACGGCGACGATCCGTGCCAAGGCGTGCGACACGGTGCGCGGGCTCCTCCCCGTCTCCACCCTGTCGAACGTTGGGATCTACGGGACCGGTCAGGCGTACGAGATGTCCTTGGTGAGGATGCAGGCGAGCCCCCTGGCCGAGGTCAGGAGCTACGGCGAGATGATGCTCGGGGAGCTGAGGAAGATCATCCCGTCGTTCCTGACGAGAGTCGACCTGGAGGATCGAGGGTCCCGCTGGTCGCAGTATCTGGCGCAGGTCCGCGACGACCTCGAGCGCCACGCCGATGAACTAGGCCCGCCCGGCGACAGCGGCCCCTCGGTGACCCTCACCGATTGGGACCCGGAAGCCGAGTTGAAGATCGCTGCGGCCGCCCTCTACGCGGTCTCCGAGCTGCCCGACCGCGAGCTGGTCGGCATCGCACGCGCCATGACCCCAGCCAAGCGGGCAGCGATCATCGCCGCCCTGGTCGGCGATCGGGCCAACCGGCGCCACAAGCCGGGACGAGCCATGGAGAGGACGACCTACCGCTTCGACGTCAGTTGCGACATCGGTGCTTTTCGCGATCTGCAGCGTCATCGATTGATGACCCTCGAATGGCAGAGATTCTCGACGAGGCTCGGCTACGACGTTCCCGAAGAATTGGAGCAGGAGGGCCTCGACGGCCAGTGGGCCTCGATCATGGACGAAGCCGGCGCATTCTACGAGGACGTCCGCGACGACCTCGGCGCCGACGTCGCCCAGTATGTCGTGCCATTCGCCTACAACGTCAGGTTCGTCATGGAGATGAACCCGCGCCAGGCGTTCCACCTGATCGAGTTGAGGAGCCAGGCCGCCGGCCACCCCGCCTATCGCAGAGTGGCGCACGAAATGCATCGCGCCATCCGCGAGGTTGCCGGGCACCATCTGCTCGCCGATGCGATGACCTACGTCGACTACAGCGACGTCGAGTTGGAGCGACTGGCGAGCGAGCGGAAGGCCGAGCAAAAGCGGGCAACGCGTTAGCGTTTGCCTCATGGCTCAATTCGACGTCGACGCGATGCTTCGCCGCTATCAGGAGCGCGCGACTGCGGTGAGGGACCGCCCACTGCCCCCGGTCGCAGGTGAGGAGCGCATGCGCTTCGTGGAGCAGGCACAAACCGACTACACCGACTTCGCTCTCATCGGGACTGCCGACTGGAGCGTCGAGGACGGCAAGCTCGTCCTTCGCATCCCTCTGGGCGGAACGGGCTGAACAGGAGGCCGCAGTGCTGGACAAGCGCCTGGTCCTGGTCTCCGGCAAGGGTGGGGTGGGCAAGTCGGCGGTGGCCGCGGGGCTGTCCCTGCTCGCTCAACGACGGGGCCTCAGGGTGCTGGCCATGGAGATGGCCTCGCCAGGTGGTCTCTCCTCCCATTTCGGGACCGGGCCGCTGGCCTTCGAGCCACGGGAAGTCCGTCCCGGTCTCCACGCCATGCAAATGGTCCGTTCCGACGCGCTCCTCGAATACCTCTCACTCCAGGTCGGGATCAGGGGGATGTCGCGCTTCGGCCCTCTCGCCCGTGCCTTCGACGCACTGGCTACCGCCGCTCCGGGGATCAGGGAGATCATCACGATCGGGAAGGCGCTGTGGGAGGTTCGCGAGGATCGATGGGACGTGGTGATCGCCGATGCTCCCCCGACCGGTCAGATCGGCTCATATCTTCGAGCCCCGATCACCATCTCAGAGTTGGTGCCCACGGGTCGGGTTCGCTCCCAGGCCGACTACATGAGCGCCACACTGCGAGACCCCGACCTCACCGAGCTGATCCTCTTGTCGCTACCCGAGGAGCTGCCGGTCACCGAGACCGAGGAGACTCTGCGCTGGCTGGCCAAAGAAGATGTGGTGGCCAAGGCCACCCTGATAGCCAACCGTGTGCTCGACGAGCTGACCGACCCCGAGACCCCTCCGGGACCGGTGGGCGAAGCGGCCCGGCTGCACCGCTCACTGTGGAGCGAGCAACAGCTGTGGCTCGAGAAACTGCCGCCCGACCACATTCTTCCCTACTTCTACGGGTTGTTCACCCCCGGTGAGGTGGCCGCCCACCTTGCCGACGAGTTCGAGGCGATCGCGTGACCAGGACCCTTCTGATCACGGGCGCCGGAGGCGTTGGGAAGACCACGGTTGCCGCAGCCATAGGGGTCCGAGCCGCACGGCATGGCATGCGCACCCTGGTGGTCACCGTCGATCCGGCGCGGAGGCTGGCCTCCGCCCTCGGGGTGGAGGAGTTGGGCAACGAGCCCCAGCCGCATCACGATGAGCCGAACCTCTGGGCGGCCATGCTCGACGCATCGGCCTCATGGCGGGCGGTGGCGATGAGACACGCCGAACCTGAGGTGGCAACCAGGCTGGCAGACAACGAGTTCTTTCGCGCCGCCTCGGAGCACTTCCCGGCTTCTCAGTCCTACGCGGCAGCCGACCAAGCCGCAACCTTCGTCCAGGCCAAGGCTTGGGATCTGGTGGTCGTGGACACGCCCCCCTCGGGCGGTGGCATCGACTTCTTCACCGCACCGGCACAGATGGCGGACCTGGTTGGGGGACGGCTCCTTCGCTGGATAACCGGTGGCCCCCTCCCGGGCCGGCGGGCTTTCTTCAACCTGGCCGCCCGGCCGGTGCTCCGCATGGCCGACTCGATACTCGGGTCGGACCTGCTCGAACGCGTAGCTGAGTTCCTCCTCGATCTGCGGACCACCTACGACGGTGTCTCCCAGAGAGGACGTGAGATCGAACGAGTCCTCCGCTCGGCGTCGATCTTCGTCATCACCACGGCCGACCCCGCCCCGGTTCGGGAGGCAATCAAGTTCTACAGGGAATTGCCCGGTCTGGCCTCCCATCCGGCCGCCGTGGTGTTCAACCGGGCCCTTCCCGAGGATTGGGCCGATGCCACGGCACCGCGCGGGACATCGGCCGCACTGGAGCAGAACTTCGCCCGGTGGAGCGCCGAGACGATCCGGCAGCGGGACACACGCGAGGAGTTCTCCTCCCGGTACGGGGCCCACATCGCCACCATCCCATGGTCCTCGTCCACACCCACCGACCTCGACGGCCTGGCCTCGCTGCTCGATGAGGCAAGGGAGTTGCCTTGGGTAGAGGTGGGCATATCCTGATCCCCACATGGCCAACGCGGCAGCCTTCTTCGACCTCGACCGAACCCTGATCTCGGGCGCTTCGGCGTTCCCATTCGGAATCGAAGCCTGGCGTCAGGGTCTCGCCAGCAGCCCGGACATCGGGCGGTGGGCCGTGGCCGCCATCAGCTTCAAGCTCCTCGGTGACAAGGGAGATGCCACCGATGACGCAAAGGCCGACTTCCTGACCCACATCTCCGGAGCCTCGGTGGCGGCACTCGAGATGGTCGGGGCGGCGGTGCTCCCCCGGCTCGTCTCCCGGGTGAGACCCGAGTCCCGGAAACTGATAAACCTCCACCACGAAGCCGGCCGGGACACATGGATCGTGTCCGCCTCACCACACGAGATCGTGGAGCCGCTGGCCCGATCTCTTGGCATGACAGGGGCGATCGGCACCCGGGGACGGGTTGTGGCCGGTCACTACACCGGTGAGCTGGACGGGCCGTTCGTATACGGGGCGGGCAAGGTCGACGCCATCGAGAAACTCGCCGCCGACCGCGGCTACGACCTCGAGCGCAGTTATGCCTACTCGGACTCGATCTCGGATCTGCCGATGATGGAAGCCGTGGGTCACCCTGTCGCGGTGAACCCGGACTCCGAGCTCGATTCGATCGCTCATGAGCGGGGATGGCCGGTTGTGATCTTCGCCCGAAAGACCAAGCGGGTCGTGGCCCTGAGCGGCGCAGGGACGGTCACAGCCACCACCGTCGTCCTCGCCTATGTGCTGGGACGCCGTCACGGCCGCGCAGCAGCACTTGCCCAGGTCACCCAGCGGCAGTTGTGGGCCCGCCGGCCCTGATCAGGGCAGATCAGAGGATTGCACTCGGCCCGAGCAGCTCTTTCAGCTCGGCGAACAACGCGCTCCGCGGCTCGACCCGATGGGCGTCCCTCAACTTCAGGACTTTGATTCCTTGTTCGCTGGTCATGTTCAGATAGACAGGCGAACCGCCGGGATGATTGGACAGGATCGACTTGAGCCGGGACACGAGCTCGGGCGTGAGGGTCGCAGCCGGGGCCTTGAGCCGGACCATGGTGTCGTCCCGGACCTCGAGCTCCCTGATCTCCCTCGCCATCACCTTCACATCGTCCCCACGATGGTCGAGAAAGCCGGTCACGATCACGACTGCGTCCTCGACCACGGCCGCGCCATAGTCTTTCACCGTGCGGGGGAACGCCACCACCTCGACCGCACCTTCCAGGTCCTCGAGCTGGAAGAAGATCATCGGCTCGCCGTTGCGAGTCCAACGCCGGGTTATCCCTGCCACCAAGCCGCCAACGGTCACGTTGGCCCGATCGGCGAGCTCGACGAGCTGGCTGACAGTGGATGTCGTGGCAGCGGCCAATGACGGGCCGACTGCAAGCAGCGGGTGGTCGGACACGTAGAGACCGAGCATCTCCTTCTCGAAAGCGAGCTGGATCTTCTGTGGCCACGCCAGTTCGGGGATCTCTATACGACTATTGGAAACGGCCTCGGTGTCACCCGCGAAGAGACTGAACTGGCCCATGTCCTCGTTGCGACGACGCTCCAGTGTGGCATCCAGCACCTGCTCGTAGACCACGGTGAGGCCCTTTCTCGGATCACCGGTCCCGTCGAAGGCCCCGGCTTTGATCAGGGACTCCACCGTTCGCTTGTTGAGCGTCGACACGTCGACCCGGTCGACGAAGTCCTGGAAGGACTCATAGGGGCCGTCAGCCCTCCCTTCCACGATCTTCTCGACCACCCCTTCGCCGACGTTGCGCACCGCGGAGAGCCCGAAGCGGATGTTGCCTTCCCGAACCGTGAAGTCGGAGTCCGACTCGTTGACATCGGGCACCAGGACCTTGATCCCCATCTGCCGGCACTCGTTGAGGTAGACGGCCGTACGCTCCTTGTCGCGTTTGGTCGCGGTGAGGAGGGCGGCAAGGTACTCGGCCGGATGGTGGGCTTTCAGATAGGCGGTCTGGTAGGCGACCAGGCCATAGCCCGCGCTGTGGCTCCGGTTGAACCCGTATCCGCTGAAATGCTCGATGAGCCCGAAGATCTCCCTCCCCACCTTCTCGGTGTGGCCCTGGGCGATGCACCCGGCGACGAACTTCTCTTCCTCGGCCAACATCACCGACTTGATCTTCTTCCCCATCGCCCGGCGCAGGTTGTCGGCATCGACCATCGAATAGCCGGCCATCTCCTGGGCGACGGACATCACCTGCTCCTGATAGACCATGATCTGGTAGGTGTCCGCCAGCTTGTCGGTGAGGGCGGGGTGGAGCTCCTCGATCGGTGCGCGCCCGTTCTTGCGGTCGGCGTAGAGGGTGTGCATGTTCGCCCCCATCGGACCCGGCCGATAGAGGGCGACAAGCGCGATGACGTCGTTGAACGAGTCCGGCTTCAAGGAGCGGATCAGCGACCGCATCGCGGTGCCCTCCAGCTGGAAGACCCCGATCGTGTTCCCCGACTGCAGGAGCTCGAAGGTCTTCTCGTCGTCGAGGCGAACCCCGTCTATGTCGACCATTTCCCCCGTTGCCTCCTCGACGAGCTCGAGACAGCGCTCGATGATGGACAGGTTGCGAAGCCCGAGGAAGTCCATCTTGAGCAGACCCAGCGCCTCCACCCCGTACATCTCGTACTGGGTCACCACCTCGGCACCGTCTCCCTTCTGCTGGATGGGCACGATGTCGATGAGCGGCTCTGGCGCGATCACCACGGCTGCGGCATGAATGGAGTCCTGGCGACGGAGCCCTTCGAGGCCCCGGGCCGCGTCAACGGTCTCCCTGATGGCAGGTTCGGTCTCGTACAGGTCCCGAAGGCCCTGCCCGTTGGCATACCAGTCCTTGATGGTCGAGTCGGCATCGGGTGGAGGAGGGGTGAGCACCTGTTCGAGGGTCGCTTCCCGCCCGAGAATCGACGGGGGCATCGCCTTGGCCACCCGGTCTCCCACCCCGTAGGGATGACCGAGCACACGCGCCGCGTCCCTCAGGGCCTGTTTGCCCTTTATGGTCGAGAAGGTGACGATCTGGGCGACCCGGTCCGGCCCGTACTTCTCGGCGGCATAACGGATCACCTCGGCCCGGTATCGCTCATCGAAGTCCATGTCGATGTCGGGCATCTGACGTCGTCCCGGGTTGAGGAAGCGCTCGAAGATCAGACCATATGCCAGGGGGTCGAGGTCGGTGATTCGCAGGCAATAGGAGACGATGGAGCCGGCGGCCGAGCCGCGCCCGGGGCCCACCCTGATCCCGTTGTCCCGGGCGTACTTGATCAGGTCCCACACGATGAGGAAATACGCAGGGAATCCCATCTCCTCGATGATCTTGAGCTCGTGCTCCATCCGCTCCCAGACCTCGCCGCTCGGGTCGGGGCCGTATCGCTCCCTGGCCCCGGCTTCGACGAGTTTGCGCAAGTAGCTGACCTCGGTCTCCCCGGAGGGAACCGGGAAGCTGGGGAGGAGGATCTTCCCGAATTCGATCTCCACGTTGGCGCGCTCTGCGATCCACAGCGTGTTGTCACAGGCGGAGGGAAAGCCGTCCTCGGGGAAGAGACGGCGCATCTCGTCTGCGGTCTTCAGATAGTGCTCGTCTCCTTCGAAGCGAAGACGACCAGTCTCGTCCCGAAGCGAGCCGGTCTGGATGCAGAGCAGGACATCGTGGGCATCGTGCTCGGACCGCCTGGTGTAGTGGGCGTCGTTGGTCGCCAGCAGCGGTGCACCGATCCGCCGCGAGATCTCGAGCAGGTCGGGCATGATCGCCCGCTGCGCAGCCAGACCGTGGTCCTGAACCTCGATGAAGTAGTTGTCCTTCCCGAAGATGTCCTGGAACTTGCCGGCCGCGGCCAATGCCGCATCGAAGTCCCTGATCTGGCCCTTGTTCCCCTCCTCACTCATCGAATCCGGCGCCAATAGCTGGGCCACCATGCCTCCGAGACATCCCGAGGTGGCGATGATCCCCTCCGAGTGCTCGCCGAGGAGATCGAAGTCCATCCTCGGCTTGTAGTAGTACCCCTCGAGAAAAGCGCGTGAGGAAAGACGCAGGAGGTTCCTGTACCCGGTCTGGTTCTCGGCGAGGAGGTTCATGTGGTACCGCTTGTTGGATGGCCCAACCGGGCGATCGAACCGGGATCCATCGGTGAAGTAGGCCTCGATCCCGATGATCGGCTTTATCCCTGCCCCCTTGGCGGCCTTCACGAAGTCGACCACACCGTAGAGAACCCCATGGTCGGTGATAGCCACAGCCGGCTGGTTGTCGGCGGCCGCGGCCTCCACCACATCCTTGATCCTGGCCGCACCGTCTAGCATCGAATACTCGGTATGGAGGTGGAGGTGGGCGAATGACACGACTGTCATTCAAGGTAGCAGACTGTCCAAGGACTCAGGGCGGCTGAGCGCCACCTCTTGCCACGCGGCAGCAGCCCCGGCCGACCGGCGTCTGTCCGCCATTGAGGGGTGAGCGTCGATGAGCGCCATTCCTTCACTGCACGATCGTCGGCGACGGCCGAAGTCGGGCATGATTCAATCGGCTTCCAATCGGTAGACCAGCCGGAACATGACGACGATGGCCGCGACCATGATCACGAGGCTCACTCCGTGGGCGGTGGCAAAGCCCTGGGCCAGGGCGGCGGCGGCCGGGCCGGCCAGGTCGCCGGCGTCTCCGGACAGGGCTGCCCTGACCGATGAGATGTCGCCGAGCGACGCTGCCACCGTGGCCAGGATCACCCCGCCGGCAAGACCCGCTCCGATCGTCATCCCCAGGGTGCGGGTGAAGGCGTGGGCCGACGTTGCACGTCCTGCCCGGTTGTCGGCGACCGCCTGTCGCACCATTTGCAGGGCTGCATTGGTCACCGTCCCCACCGACATCCCCATCATGAAATAGCAGGCGTAGACAACCGGCAGCGGAGCTGATAGCGCCACCGATGCCCAGGCCGCCCCGATTGCCGGAGCCCCTGCCAGCGCCCCCACCCGGAGCACCGACCGCCCATTCACCCTGTCGGTGACCCGGCCCGCGATGTTGGCGGCCACCGTCCACCCGATCGTGAGCCACAGCACCGACCATGCCGCTCCGGCCGCGCTGGCGCCTCGGGCCCCTCGCACATACACCGGCAGGTAAGCCGCGAGCCCCATCGTTGCGGCCAGAGTCAGGGAGGCCACCAGGGCGAGGTGGAGATAGGGGGACTCCCCTATGAACTGCCGATCGAGGAGGGTCGAGCCGCTCCGCCCCATCCTCCTCCAGAGAAGACCTGCGGAGAGGATGGCGAGCACGAGGAGCAGGGACGACCCCGCCGACGGATTCGACACCGCCGCGAGGAGGGCACCCACGGCCACGACCAACAGCCCCACCGAGATCCAGTCGACCCGGAGCGGAGCCGGCTCGACAGGCCCGGGCAGAGTCCGCCAGCCGGCGACCAGAGCCGCGGCCGAGAGCGGCACCATCACCAGGAAGATCCAGCGCCAGGAACCGACCTGGAGCAGGACGGCCGCCAGGGCCGGCCCGGCGAAGCCAAGAACGCCCCAGACGTTCGAGTTGGCTGCCAGGGCACGGCCGACCAGGTGGCCCGGATAGACCAGGGCCACGGCAGCGAGTCCCACCGAGATGACCGCACCGCCCGAAGCGCCCTGGAGGACCCGCATCGCAACGAGCATCTCCATCGAGGGGGAAAGCGCGGCTGCGAGGGAGGACAACCCGAACGCGATGGTTGCCCACCGGAACACCGTGGAGATCCCGGCAGAGTCGACGAATGAGCCCGTGATGGCGGTGGTGACCCCGGAGGCAAGGAGGAACGCCGTGATCACCCAGGGAAGCAGACGCACATCTCCGAGCTCCGCGGTGAGATCGGGCAGGGCTGCGGTGACCGCCAATCCCTCGAAAGCCACGATCGCCACCGTGGTGAAGATCGCGACGGATGCCGGAAGGAACTCGCGAGAGAGGATCGACCGGGGCAGCGTCATCGACCACCCAGGATGGCATAACGCACGCCCGGCCCCGCTACGTGCTCAGACCAATACGGACACGACCGCCAGGGCGGCTGTGAGGAACCCGACTGCTGTTCTCGCTCTGGCGGCGTGCGGCCCCTGGATCCGGCTCCATGCCTCCCCGATCAGGAATCCGGCGATGAGGCCTCCGAGATGCGCCTGCCAGGAGATGTTCCTGAAGATGAGGGGGAGCGCGGCGTTGATGAGGAGGAGGAATCCGAGCTGGCCGAGGAGAGCGCGGCCCTGCATCGTGTCACGGCGATGAAGAGCCCAGCTCAGCCATATGCCAAACAGCCCGAAGATGGCGCCGGACGCCCCGACCCCGACATCGTTGATGCTTCCCAGGTGATAGGCGAATGCGCCACCCACTGCGGCCGAGGCGAGAAAGAGGCTGACAAAGGGCCAGGTGCCCACCCCCCGCTCGATCTGGGGCCCCAGTACCCACAACGCCCACATGTTGAACAGGATGTGGGTCAACGACCCGTGGAGCAGGACGACGGTGAAGATCCGCCACCACTCCCCCACGGCGACGGCGGCATTGATCTGGGCGAAGCGCAACAGCAGCTCCTCCTCCAACCCGAGAAAGCCCAGGGCGTAGAAGATCACGGCCAGCGCGATGAAGGTCATCGTGCCGGGAGCACCCGAAGTGGCCGCCGAGCGTCGGCGTGGCCCGGTGGGGACGATCTCCTGGGTTCCCTCTGCCCGCAGACACTCGGGGCACCTCTGCCCTACCGCGGCATCGGTGGAGCAGGCGGAACAGATCGGTCGCCCGCATCGGCTGCAACTGAGCAGGGTTTGCCGGTCCGGGTGCCGGTAACACGCCGGGGCGGCGGTGGCGTGATCCTGTGTCACGGACGGAACGGTAGAGCCACCGGCCGGTTAGCCGGCTGCCCTCGCCTCCAGTTGTTCGAGCACCTCGACGAGGTCGGCCGGCATGGGAGCGACGAAGGAGACCTCCTCCCCTGTGGCGGGATGGCGAAGGTCGACACGGCGGGCGTGGAGGAAGATGCGAGGGGTGATGACCGGGCTGTTCAAGGTGGAGTAGAGCCGGTCCCCGAGCACGGGATGATCGATTGCAGCCATGTGCACCCTGATCTGATGGGTCCGACCGGTCTGCAACCGCACTTCGAGCAGGGTGAGCCCCTCGTCCGGATATTCGGTGGCCACTTCGTAATGGGTGACGGACGCCTTCCCCCCCGCCAGCACCGCCCTCCTGGTTGGCCGGGCGGGATCGCGCCCGATCGGGGCGTCGATCGTCCCCGTCTGGGTGGCAAACAGCCCGTGGACGAGAGCCATGTAGGTCCGCCCGATCCGACGAGCCGCCAGATCGGCGCTGAGTCGCTTGTAGGCCTCCTTGGTCCTCCCCACCAACAGCACACCCGATGTGTCGCTGTCGAGCCTGTGGACGAGGCCCCACCGACCCGGCTCCCCGACTCCCTCGAGATCGGGGTATCGGTGGAGGAGCCCGGCGGCAAGAGTGCCCCCGGCCCTCCCCGCACCCGGATGGACCACCAGTCCAGGGGGCTTGTCGACCACGATGAGCGACTCGTCCTCGTGGATGACCTCGAAATCGACAGGCTCGGGGCTCAGCTCGACCAGCGGGGCCGGGGCCGGTGTCTCCAGAATCATCCCGCTGCGGACACGATCGCTCGGCTTGGCCGGCGCTCCGTCGATCAGGACCCCCTCCTCGAGAAGGGAACGGGCCCGGGCCCGGCTGAGGTCGAGCAGCTCGGCTATTGCCTTGTCCACCCTGTCGCCGTCGAGCTCCTCGGGGACCTCCAGTTTCAGCGTGTTCGCCACGCGTGAATCAGTAGCAGGCCGACCGCGATCGTGATCGACATGTCGGCCACGTTGAAAGTCGGAATCCACCAGAGGTTGATCCAGTCGATGACGTGCCCATCCAGGAAACCGCTGCCACGGAACACGCGATCGACGAGGTTTCCCACGGCACCACCGACGATCAGCCCAAAGGCAATCGTCTCCAGAATCGGGCGGTCCCTTCGCAGTGACCAGAGAATCCCGATGCTGACGGCGATGGCGGCGAGACCGAGGAACGGCCCGGCGTTCTGAAACAGCGAGAAGGCGGCCCCCGGGTTCTCGGTGTACGAAAGCTCGAGGAACCCGGGGATGATCACCAGCGGCTCACCGGTCAGGCTGATGGAAGCCCAGCGCTTGGTCACCACGTCTATGACGACCACCGTCGTGGCCAGGCCGACCGCGACCGCGTAACGGCGGATCAAGCTTTTCGCGCGTCTTCTACGCAGAAGGTCGCATAGGGCAGAGCGTCGAGCCGCGCAAGCGGGATCGACTTGCCACACACCTCACACAACCCGTAGCTCCCGAGGTCGATCTTCCCCAAAGCCCATTCGACCTTACCCAGCAAGTCCAGGGTGTTCTGCTCGATCGACAGCTCTTTCGCATACTCCAACTTCGTAGAGCTGGCCTCGGCGTTCCCCGGGTCCGGGCTTCGGTCGGACGAGCTCTCCGAGAGCCGCGCCTCCTCCAGTTCCTGCTCATAGTCGTCGACCAGGCCCTGGAGACGAACGCGCTCGTTTTCGAGTCTGACCCTGAACTTCTCAACGGTTGACTTGGCGAGTTGTCGTGCCACAGGTTCCCCCTGCTAAAGGGCGGGAACCCTACCAACGCCCACCGGCTATCTGGCGAGTTTGCCGACAACTTCCTCGAGTTCGATGTCCCGTGCCAGGAACACCTTTTCCCGGCCGGTGGCGCCGCTCACCAGTTCGACATCGACACCGAGCCGACGGAAGAGCAGGCGGCGAACCTCCTCGTTCGCCCGGCCACTCTCGGGTGGCGCCATGACCCGGACCTTGATCTTGTCGCCATGCCGTCCGCTTATCTCCGATCGCGAGGAGCGCGGAACGACCCATACCCGGAGCATGACCCCATCGGGGTGTGCGCTCACCGCCGAGGCGCTCATCCGGGACAAACTATCCCAATCCCGCGGCACACCTACCATTCCCGGCTCTCATGTCAGAAGACACCAGCACGTCGAGCCGTCGAACAGGTTTCACCCGGGTCGACCCGAATGTCGACTTCCCTGCGATGGAGCGAGGCGTCCTCGAGCTCTGGCGGGAGTCCGATGCGTTCCTCGAATCGGTGCGACGACGGCCTGCTGACAACGAGTACGTCTTCTACGACGGACCCCCTTTCCCGACCGGCAGCCCTCATTACGGGAACCTGTTGGCCGGGGTGATCAAAGACGTCGTCCCCCGTTACTGGACGATGCGGGGCTACCGGGTCGAGCGCCGGTTCGGATGGGACACCCACGGCCTGCCCATCGAGATGGAGGTCGAGAAGGCACTCGGGATCTCGGGGCCTCGCCAGATCGCCGAGTTCGGGATCGACCGGTTCAACGAGGCATGCCGGGTGAGGGTCCAGGCAAACACCGAGATGTGGGAGGTCCTCACCGAGCGGATCGGCCGGTGGGTCGACTTCGAGAACGACTACAAGACCATGGACCCCGAGTTCATGGAGACGGTGTGGTGGGTCTTCAGGCAACTCTGGGACAAGGGTCTCATCTATCGCGATTTCAAGGTCCTCCCCTACTCATATGGCGCCACCACCCCGCTCTCCAATTTCGAGGCGAATCTCGACTACCGGGACGTAGAGGACCCCTCGATCACGGTACGGCTCGAAGTCGTCGAAGGGGCCGGACCGGTCCAACCCGGCGATTTCCTTCTGATCTGGACCACCACGCCGTGGACGCTCCCTGCGAACCTCGCAGTCGCGGTTGGTGAAGAGATCGAATACCTACGGATCGCCGACGGTGGCGATCACTACTGGATCTCCAAGGATCGGGCGTCCACGGTATTCGGTGACGACTACCTCCAAGTCGACAGCGCCCCCGGCTCCCGGATGCTGGGCGTCCCCTATCAGCCACCCTTCGACTACTTCGGCGAGGAGAGAGACCACGGAGCCTTTAGGACGATTGCCTCCCCGGAAGTGACCCTCGACGAGGGAACGGGACTGGTGCACATGGCGCCCGCCTACGGGGAGGTGGACTTCTACGCACTGCAAAACGCAGGGATCAGTGTCATGGTCGACCCGGTCGACAGCGGCGGCTCATTCACCGACGAGGTGCCCGATGTCGCAGGAATGAACGTCAAGGATGCCGACGCCACCCTGATCCGGCTCCTGAAGGAATCGGGCAAGCTGGTCCACTCCTCACGCATCGTCCACTCATATCCGTTCTGCTATCGAACCGGGACACCGCTCATCTACAAGGCGATCCCGACTTGGTTCGTCGCGGTGGAGAAGTTCAGGGATCGGATGGTCGAGCAAAACGACACGGTCCACTGGGTCCCCGACTACGTAGGCTCCCGACGCTTCGGGAACTGGCTGGCGGGTGCTCGTGACTGGGCGATCAGCCGCAACCGCTACTGGGGGTCTTGCATCCCGGTATGGGAGTGCGACTCGTGTGACGAGCGGGTCGCGATCGGCTCACTCGACGAGTTGGAGGAGCTCTCGGGCAGACGGCCGGACGACCTGCACAAGCATGTGATGGACGAGATCCATTGGCCATGCCGGTCGTGTGACGGCTCGATGAGCCGGGTCCCCGAGGTGCTCGACTGTTGGTTCGAGTCGGGGTCGATGCCCTACGGGATCCTGCACTACCCGTTCGACAACGTCGAGCGGTTCGAGGCGGCCTTCCCGGCAAAATTCATCGCCGAAGGGCTCGACCAGACCCGGGGATGGTTCTACACCCTGATCGTCCTTTCCACCGCCCTGTTCGACAAACCCGCCTTCGAGAACTGCGTCGTCAACGGATTGATCCTCGCCGAGGACGGCCGCAAGATGTCGAAGAGCCTCCAGAACTATCCGGACCCCTCGGAGATCTTCGACTCACTCGGCGCGGACGCCCTTCGCGCCTTCCTGATCAACTCGCCGGTCCTCCGCGCCGAGCCGCTGCGGTTCAGCAAGGAGGGGGTGGCAGAGGTGGTCCGGACGGTGCTGCTCCCCATGTGGAACACCTACAGCTTCTTCACCACCTATGCCGAGGCTGACGGAATCTCGATCGCCGACCTCGACTCGGCTCCGGCCCCCGGGCAACGACCGGAGATGGACCGCTGGATCCTCTCCGCCTTGCAGAGCCTGGTTGCCGAGGTCAACCAGCAGATGGAGGGCTATTACCTCTACAACGTGGTGCCCCCGACCCTGGGGTTCATCGATCACCTCACCAACTGGTACGTGCGGCGGTCCCGGCGCAGATTCTGGAGGGCCAGGGGTGAATCGGGTGAGGGTGACAGCGACAAGCTCGCCGCCTTCGCGACCCTCTACGAGGTGCTCACCACATTCGTCGAGGTACTTGCACCGGTGCTCCCCTTCATCACCGAGCACCTGTATCAGGACCTAGTGGCGCGGCACGACCCGGCCGCCGTGTCCAGCGTCCACCATCGTGACTTCCCCGAGGCAGACGCCGCGCTCATCGACCGGGAGCTGGAGGAATCGATGGATGTGGTCAGGGAGGTGGTGCGCTTGGGCCGGAATCTCCGCAAGAAGGAGGGCCATCGGGTTCGCCAGCCGTTGTCACGCCTCACGGTGCTCACTCGGGACCCGGCCGTCGCCGGTGCGGTCGGGACACACACCGACGTGATCGCGGACGAGCTCAACGTGAAGGAGGTCGTGACCTCCTCAGACGAGGGCGCCCTGGTGCTCCTCTCGGCCAAGGCGAACTTCCGCAAGCTCGGCCCATTGCTCGGCACGGGAATGCCAGAGGTCGCGACAGCCATCGCCTCGCTAGACCCGGCCGTCCTCGAGGAGGTCCTCGGAGGCAGGAGCGTGACCATCGCCGGGATGGAGTTGGGTGCCGACGACATGACCATAGAGCGCACACCGAGGGAAGAGACCATCGTCGAGACCGGATCGGAGTTCGCGGTGGCGCTGGAAACCCACATCTCCGACGAGCTGCTGCTCGAGGGCCTCGCCAGGGAGATGATCAGCCGGGTGCAGAGAATGCGTCGCGACGCACGGCTCGATGTCACCGACAGAATCGCCCTGAGTTGGTGGAGCCCCGACCCTGAGCTCCGGGCAGCGATCGCGGCGCACCGAGACCAGATCTCATCCGAGGTGCTGGCGGAATCGATCGAGGAGAGCGGGGCACCCCTGGACGGGGCGATCGAAATCGACGGGAGGGTGGTCGGCCTGAAGCTCGTCCGAGCCTGAGGATCAGGCTGGAGCCAGACTCAGGTCTCCTCGTTGCCCTCAGAGCCCTCTTCGTCCAGCTCCAGGGTGTCCGTACCCTCGAGCTCCGTCGACCCGGGACTCTCATAGGCGGCTTCGTCCCCGTCCCCGCTCTCGTCGACCGCGTCCTCGCCGTCGACCTCCAAGGCCTCCGGCTCGATCTCCTCGTCTCCGGCAGCATCCATCGAGGCTTCGGCCCCTTCTTCGCCCGGCTCGGCCCGGGGCTCTTCCGAATCGGGCTCTTCGCCTTCCTCCCCACGGCTTTCGGCGACCACTGCGTCCATCTCGTCCAGCTTGTCGGCAACGGTGGTGGCGAGCACAGCGAGCTTGGTGCGGACACCGGCGACCAGCTCCGTCATCTGCGCCATCTCCGCCTCGACCTCTGCCTTCTTCTGGTCCCGGTCCTTGTTGAAGTTGTCGGCCTCGGAGCGGGCCCCTTCGAGTATCCGATCGGCCTCGGAGCGTGATTCGCTCAACGTCCGGTCTGCATCCACGCGGGCATCCTCCAGCATCCGATCGGCCGCCTGCTGGGCCGCCACCAAGGCGCGGCCCACGGCCGACTCGTCAACCGCCGGTGCGGCCGCTGCTGCCGGGGCGGGGGCGTTCGGGTCACGCTCCAACTCGGCGATCCGTGTTCTCGCCTGGGCCAGCTCGTCTTCCAGCTCTCGGACCGCGGCGACCATCTCATCGAGGAAGTCGTCCACCTCGTCCAGGTCGTAACCACGCAGAGCGGTGGAGAAAGTCTTCTTCTCGATGTCGGCTGGTGTTATTGCCATTGAGTTCTGCCCCTTCTTCTTGATCTGAGATTACGGACGTGAACGGGTGGCTCCAAGGATCAGAGGATCCTCCCGACCAGACCCATCAGGAGCCTCAGCCCGATCAGCAGGACGATCGGTGACAGGTCCAACATGCCACCCCCGAGCCGCAGCGGCGGGATCACCCGCCGAAGAGGCAGGATCACCGGATAGATGATCCGATCGAGGAATACGTTCAAGCGGCCCAGTGGGTGGGTCGACGACGTGGGGATCCAGGACAGGATCACCCATGCGAGGACCGCGTAGAAGTAGATCTGCAGGATCAGGATCAGGACGCCGCCGATGTCCACGGATCAGTCGTCGATGTCTTCGAGTTCGTATGCCCCCAGCGAGGCGAGTCTTCGCTTTTCGTCCCTGCTCAGGGTCACCCGTGGCGGCAAGACGACAACCAGGCCGTCACCGACCTTTCTCATCGACCCGTCCAGGGCGTAGATGAGACCCGAGGAAAAGTCGACCACACGTCTCACCAGGTCGTGGTCTGCCCGTCTCATGTCGAGGACGACGGGAACCCGATCACGCACCCGGTCGGCCAGGATCCTGGCGTCCCCGAACTCCTCGACCAGGATGATGTCGGACTGGACCTCGACCGGGCGAACCAGGCCGACCATGTCCGACCCCTCCGAACGCGATTGGGGACGTGTCGCCGCCCGTGCCGTCGGAGGTGGCTCGACCCTGCGACTCTGAGGGACGGGCTCGACCCTTCTCGGCTCGACCCGCCGCACCGGCTCCTCGATCCGCTCCGGTTGTGGGCGCTCGCCTCCCTCGGCATCCGTCTGGTCCTCGTCGACCAACCCCAGGTAGACGAGAGCTTTTGAGAACAGTGACGACATCAATCGCTCCGTTGCATGCGAGGGCCAAAGATAGCCCGTCCAACACGTATTAGAGATGCACCCTCCTCGACCGCGACCTCGAAGTCGTCGGTCATCCCCATCGACAACTCGACCAGGCCAGGGTGAGAGGAAGCCAGCTTCTCACGAAGCTCGCTGAGCAAGGCGAAGTGGGGTCGTTGCTCTTCGGGGTCGTCCGCGAGGGGCGGGATGGCCATTAGCCCGCGAACGTCGAGACCCAGATCCACAATCCGCTCCAGCAGCGACCCGGCCTCCTCTGGCAGCACTCCCGACTTCTGCGGCTCCCGGCCGGTGTTCACCTCGAGGAGCACCGGTGGTGGCAATCCGGCTCCTTTCAACCACGCCGCCGCCAGTGACTCCCGGTCCATCGAATGGAGCAGATGGGTGATCGGCCTCACCAGACGCGCTTTGTTGGACTGGAGGGGTCCGATGAAATGCCAGCGAATGTCCCGGGGAAGCCGGGCCGCCTTCTCGACCATCTCCTGCGCGCGGTTCTCGCCGAAATCACGGTGGCCCTTCTCGTAGACCGCCTCGATGTCGGAGAACGGTTTCTCCTTCGACACCGCCACCAGTGTCACCGACGCCGGGTCACGGCCCACCCGTCCAGCAGCTGCTGCCACCCTCTCTATGACGCTCTCATAGCTCATGGGATCCACGCGATGGTGGCATGACGGAGCAAGGTGCGGGTATGACGGTGACTGAAATGCCCAGGGTCATGCATGGTGCAGGCACCCGAAACCCAAACATCGATGCCGTCGAGCTCGCGCCGCAGAGCCGATGCCAGATCCACTGATGTCGACCCCCAGCTCGTCTCGGCGGCATCGGCCGGGAATCGTTCTGCCACTTCCGGCCCGACCTCGAAACAACACGGCCCGATGCCGGGCCCGATCGCGGCACGTCGTGGAGGATGCCCATGACCTGCCATCTCCTCGCGGAGCCTGGAGACCACCCCAGCGGAGACGCCACGCCAGCCGGCATGGGCGACGCCGACTGCCCCGTCTGCGAGGAGGACGACGCCGAAGCAATCGGCGGTGAACACCGCCAGTGGGAGACCGGGCTGCTCGGTCCACATGGAGTCGGCCTCGTCGAGCTCACCGGGACCACCGGCCTTCACCACCCGGGTCCCGTGCACCTGTCTGAGCGTCGCCCATTGCCGTGAGATCCCCAGCCACGACGAGACGGCAGACCGGGCGGTCAGGTCGTTGCGCTGGTCGCCATCTCCCCCGTCGGTGAATGCCACCCCGTCAGATCCGGGGGGCTGGTTCATCCCTGGACGAAGGTCGGTATGTCGAGGTCGTCGTCCCCTTCGCCGACACCCGAGTAGGTCGGCCTGGTCGGTCGTGTCGGCTCTCTCCGACCTGACTGGCGCCTGCGCTCGAAACCCGCAGCGATCACGGTCACCTTCATCTCCTCGCCCAAATCGTCATCGACGATGGCACCGAAGATGATGTCGGCTTCGGGATCGGCATGATCGGCCACGACACGAGCCGCCTCGGTGGCCTCGTGCAGAGTCATCGACGATGGCCCGGCGACGGAGAGGAGGACTCCCTTGGCGCCCTCCATCGAGGTCTCCAGCATCGGGCTGGAGATGGCCCTCTCCGCGGCCTGCTTTGCCCGATTCTCCCCGGTGGCCCGGCCGATGCCCATCACCGCCGAGCCCGCGTCGGACATGATGGTGCGGACGTCGGCGAAGTCGACATTGATCAGGCCGGGAGTGGTGATCAGATCGGTGATCCCGGCGACGCCACTCATCAGCACCTCATCGGCGAGACGGAAGGTTTCGGCGATTGGAGCCGAAGGGTCACCGACATCGAGGAGACGGTCGTTCGGGATCACGATCAGGGTGTCCACCGCATCTTTCAGATCGTCGATCCCCTGCTCGGCATGCACCGCCCGACGCCGTCCCTCGAACCCGAAGGGGCGAGTGACCACGCCAACGGTCAGGGCCCCCACCGAGCGGGCGACCTCGGCCACCACAGGGGCGCCACCGGTGCCGGTTCCCCCACCCTCGCCGGCGGTGATGAAGATCATGTCGGATCCCTTCAGGGCATCCTCCAACTCGGCCCGGTGCTCCTCGGCAGCGGCTCGCCCGATCTCGGGATTGGCACCGGCCCCGAGACCACGGGTCACATCGCGGCCGATATCCAACTTAACGTCGGCGTCACTCATCAGGAGGGCCTGGGCATCGGTGTTGAGGGCGATGAACTCGACGCCGCGAATCCCAGCCTCGACCATGCGGTTCACGGCGTTGACCCCGCCTCCTCCGATCCCGACCACTTTTATGACGGCCAGATAACCGCCGCTCGACGTGCTCACTTCAAATCCTCCAGTTGAAATCCAAGGCTGAGGTAGAGGTTTACCGTTCGCTCGAAGCCAAGTAAAGCCATATCCATAAGCCTCAACTACACATTTAGGGTTGTTCCTCAGCAGGTTCGCGCTCGGTGTCGGGAGGGGAGATGGCGGGGTGGGTGGGGGCGATCAGGGTCAATATCGACCCCCGCGCCGGCCCCTCCCGGAGCAAGGCCGCCAGACTGAGCGCCTTCGCCTCCATCTCGACCGGTCTCCCCAATCGCACCGGGTAGCCCGAAACCTCCGCCCACAGCTCACCGGTTCCCTCCACCCAGATGGTGGTCCCCGATCTGAGCTCGGCGGCGAGGGATGCGGCGAATTCGAGAGCACCCAGGACCTGAGACGTGCTTTCGGCATCCGGGCCAGATAGGTCGTTGAACCGAGCCCAGGGGAGCGACTCGTCCGGGTCGGGCGCCGAGGGGAGGCCGACCCCGTCCACCGCCCGCCGCTGCCATCCTTCAGCGGTCTCCACCCAGGCCACCGGCGCCCGCTCCTCCACGCGGACAACGACCCGATCGGGCCAGTCGATCTCGACGGATGCGGAGCGGACCCAAGGATCCCGCTCCAGGTCGGCAGCCACCTGTTCGGTTCTGATCAGGATCAGAGGTGTGCCGGCCAGGACACCCTGATCGACCAGTGCGCCATGGGTCGAGCTGACTGCAACACCTGTGGTGATCACTTCTTTGACACTGAGTAGCGGTGAGAGAAAGATCCATACCAGGGCACCGAGGATCCCGAGCGCGATGAGGAACCGAACCAAACGGGAGACATTTCGGCGCGCCCGATCCTCGGCGACCTCCCGCCTTCGCTCGGCCAACCGCGGATCAATGCTCATCTTCGAACCCCACGAACTGGATCTCCGGCTCCAGAATGGTGCCGGTCTCGACGCGAACGCGGTCTTTCACGGCCACGACCAGTCTCCGGATGTCACTCGAAGTGGCCTTTGGGCCGGCCACGAAGAAGTTCGCGTGCTTGGTCGACACTGAGACATCCCCCACTCTCATCCCCTTGAGACCGACCGAGTCGATGATCTCGCCGGCGGTGGTCCCCGGAGGGTTCTTGAACACACTTCCCGCGTTGAAGGCGCCACCCGGCTGGTTGTCCCTCCGCCAACGGGTGATTCGTCGCAACTCCTGCCGCCCCTTGCCGACCTCGTCCGGGCCGGCCTGAAACACGGCCTCGAGAACCACCTCGATCGCTTTCAGGTTCGAGTGCCGGTAGGACATCTCCAGCTGTTCGGCGGTCTTCGGCTGGGTGGTTCCTGTCGCCAGGTCGAGGAGGACAGCCTCGAGCAGACGGTCCCGGGTCTCGGTACCGAAGCAGCCGGCATTCTGCCGGACCGCCCCGCCCACCGAGCCCGGGATGCCGATGAAGAACTCGAGACCGGTGAGCCCTGCATTCACACTGGTTCGCGCCACCTGGGCCAGGGGGGCCGAGCCACCCGCTCTGACAACGAGCCCGTCGATCTCGACGTGGCCGAAACCAGGGCCGAGATGGATGACCAGCCCGGGAAAGCCCTCATCGGACACCACGAGGTTGGACCCCCGGCCGAGCACGAGGAGAGGGACTTCTGCGAGCGCACCCGACCCCGTGATCCTCTCCAGATCGGCCACACTGCGCGCCTCCATGAAGAATCGGGCAGGCCCCCCGGATTTGTAGGTGGTAAGCGGGCCCAATGGGACGTTCTCGGTGACCAACCCCTCCAGCAGCAACGACTCGAGGGTCATCGATCCCGCTCCGCCAATCTCATCGCCAGCTCGGTCGGTACCAGGGTGATGTCGCCGGCGCCCATGGTGAGCACCAGGTCGCCGGAATCGACCCGGTCGGCCAGATACCCGGCGAGATCGGCCAGGTGCGGCACGTAATGAGCGCGGGCGCCGTGCCTGCGGGCGGCGTCCACCACCAGCTCCCCGGTCACTCCCGGCACAGGCTCCTCCCGCGACCCATAGACATCTGTGACCACGACCTCGTCGGCGCTGCTCAAGGCCTCGCCGAACTCCTCCTGGAACCTCTCGGTCCGGCTGTAGAGATGTGGCTGGAATACCGCCCAGACCCTCCCGGGGACAGCCCCGACGGCTGCAGAGAGCGTGGCTGCAACCTCGGTGGGATGATGCGCGTAGTCATCGATGAGGACCACCCCAGAGACAGTCCCGCGATGCTCCCATCGCCTGGCCACACCTCGAAACGAGGCCAGCCCCAGCGCGATCGACTGCACGTCACGGCCCAGCGCGGAGAGAAGAGCGATAGCCCCGGCCGCATTCCTCGCCACGTGGAGGCCGGGTCGGCCCAGGCTGACGTGGACCCGATCGGCGGGGCCGACCAGATCGAACCTGCTGCCGCCATCCATGGCGCTGAGATCCACGATCCGCCACTGGGACGACGGGTCGATGCCATAGGTGATCGCGTCGGCTGCCCTCGCCACCGCCAGCGCACCCGGATCGTCGGCACAGGCCACCACTGGCCCATCGACTGCCTGGGCGACGCCGATGAAGCTGGCAAGCAGCTCACTCTCGCCGCCGAAATGCTCGACATGCTCCGGCTCGACATTGGTCACCACCAAGCCGTTGAGATGGAGACGCTCGAAGGTTCGAAACGCCTCGTCTGCCTCCAGCACGAGCAGGTCCGTGGCTCCGTGGTGCCCGTTGGTGTTCCAATAGGCGAGGTCACCCCCCAGGATGAAGCTCGGGTCCTCCCCGGCGGCCCGTAAGGCGGCCACGAGGAGTGCGGTAGTCGTCGTCTTCCCGTGGGTCCCGGTCGCCCCGATGGTGGGGATTTCCTCGGTGAGCGCATCGAGCAGGTCGGGACGCCGCCAGATCGGGATCCCGGCCTCCGCGGCGGCTGCCAACTCGGGATCACGCTCGGGCACGGCCGACGAGGCGACGACCAGATCGACGGTGCGAGCCGTCTCGGGTTGGTGACCGGTGTAGGTGGCGATCCCGAAGTCCTCCAGCCGGTCGAGGGTCGCCCCTCCCCGCAGATCGGAGCCCGAGACCTCATGGCCCATGCCGGCGAGCACCTTGGCGATGGCGCTCATCCCGGCTCCTCCGGCTCCTATCAGGTGCACCCGGTGGTAGGCGAGTCTCACCCGGCCGCCTCCACCATCGCTTGGGCGATGGTCGATGCGGCGTCGGGCTTGGCGACCTCCCGGGCTCCGTTTCGCAGAGCGGCAAGTGCAGCGGGGTCGAAGAGAGTGTCGCGAACGAGCCCGGTTAGCTCTCCTATTCGACCCTCGGGTAGGACCAACGAGGCCCCTGCAGCTCGGAGGAACTCGGCGTTCGCCGCCTGGTGCCCCGACGAGCCGAATTCACCCGGGATCAGAATCGACGGGGTGGCTGTTGCGGTCAGCTCGGCCACTCCCCCGCCCGCCCTGGCGATGACCAGGTCGGCAGCCGCGTAGAACAGATCCATTCGATCCTCGAACTCGACCTGGTGCCACCGCAACTCCCGGGCTTCACCCTCCAGTGTCACCAGATTCCCTGGACCGGCGAGATGGACCATCTGGGTCGGCGGCCCGTCCCAGGACGCCACGATCTCCCTCACAGCCCGGTTGAGCACCCCGGCGCCCAGTGAGCCACCGAGCACGCCGAGGACCGGCAGCTCGGGCTCCAAACCGTATCGGGCGAGCCCGGTCGGACGCAGGTGCGTCCGGTCGAATCGAGCAAGGGCCTTTCGCACCGGGTTGCCAACCCACTCTCCCCGCTCCAGACCCTCGGTCCGTGGAAACGAAGTGAAACAGCGACTTGCCCAGCGGGAGGCGACTCGATTGGCCAGCCCGGCACCCGCGTTCTGCTCCGCCAGGAACAGTGGGCACCACCCGCCCTTCCGGGAGGCGAGGGCCGCGGGGATGGTCACATAGCCCCCCATTCCCAGCACCACCTTCACTGCCCTTCGGCGCATCTCGTCCGCGATGGAGTCGCGTGCACGCCACACCACCCGGGGAAGGCTCAGGTTCTTCGGTGTGAGTGATCGCTTCAGGCCCCTCATCTCGAGCCCGAGGAACGGGAATCCGGCTTCGGGGTAGACCGTCGCCTCCAAGCGATCGCCGCCCACGAACAACATCTCCGCCTGGTCAACACCCAGATCGACGAGCGCTTCGCCCACTGCCAGCCCCGGGAACACGTGCCCGCCGGTGCCGGCTGCAGCGATCAGGAACGTCATGTCTTTGCCTGGACTCCTGACTGGGCGATGTTGACGAGGATGCCTATCGAAGCCATCGACACGATCAGGGCGGTGCTCCCGAAAGAGACGAAGGGGAGGGCGATGCCGGTGATCGGCATGACGCCGAGGACTCCGCCGATGTTCACCAGCGCCTGGAACGAGAGAAACGAGGTGAGACCGGCAGCGATCATCCGACCGAATCGATCCGGAGCGCGAGATGCGACGAGCCACCCGGCGAGGGCGAGAACGATGAAGAGGCCGATCACGGTGAGTGCCCCGATGAGGCCGGTCTCTTCGCCGATGATGGCAAAGATGAAGTCGGTGTGCGCGTTGGGCAGATAGAACCAACGTGCCCGGCTTGCCCCGAGGCCGACGCCGAAAATCCCTCCGTTGGACAGGGCGTAATAGCCCTGGATCAGCTGGTATCCCTCACCACTTGCATTCCCCCAGGGGTCGAGGAACCCAACGATCCTGTCGACCCGGTATTGATCGCTGAAAGCGAGGACGGACGCCGCTGCGACCACCATGAATGCCAACGACAACACGTACCGAAAAGGGGTGTCGCTGGCGAGGATCACTGCCATGGCGGCGGCACCGATGATGATGGTCGTGCCCAGGTCGGGTTGGAGCATGACCAGGGCACCGAGGGTCCCGACCGTGAAGATCACCGGGACAACGAAATGCCCGAACCGGGTCAGCAGCCTGTGCTTGCGCTCGAGGAGGTAAGCGAGCACGAAGACAATGCTGACCTTGGCCAACTCGGATGGCTGGAAGCTGAAGCCCCCGATCGGCAGCCACCTTCGGGCACCACTTATCTCAGGACCCACGGCGAGCACCGCGATCAGGGCGGCGACAGTCGCCACAAACGCGGGCAGCGCCACCTTCCTATAGAAGCCGTACGGGACACGGCTGGTCACGAGGAGCGCGATCGTCCCGATGCCGACTCCGACCAGCTGACGCTTGAAGAAGTAGAACCGATCCTGGGCCTGATCGATGGCAACGGCGGAAGACGCGGATTGGGTGGCGCCAAGGCCGATCACGACCAGGACCACGACGAGCACGAGAAGGGTCGTCGCCGTGCGGTTGTTGATCCTGATCCGCTCGGCGCGATCCCGAGCTGCGGCTCGAACCCGGGCCATCGACGTCACGTTCGCCGTCATCTAGCTGATACCTCCTCCGGTGATCTCCATGGCCAATTGCGTGAATCTGTCTCCCCGGTCCGCATACGAGATGAACTGATCGAAGCTGGCGCAACCCGGTGCGAGTAGGACCGTGTCGCCCGGCTCGGTGAAGGCTGCGGCCATCTCGACCGCTTGCTCGAGGGTGTCGGCCAGTCGGCCGCGTGGGCCGGCAGCCTCCACCAGGGCGGGTCCGGCGTTCCCGATCCCCAGGACGAGGCGGACATTGGGCTCCCGCGCCAGAGGTGTGACGTCGAGCCCCTTGGGGAGACCGCCCGCGATCAAGATCACGGAGCCATGGGCGCGAATCGAGGCGAGGGCAGCGTGAGGATTGGTCGCCTTCGAGTCGTCGATCCAGGTCACACCATGGCCCCGGGCAACGACCTCCCTGCGATGAGCGCCCGGCGTGAAGGCCTTGGCTGCCCTGATCACACCCTCGGGATTGGCGCCCATGCGAAGGGCCAGCGCCGAAGCAGTGGCGATGTTGACCAGGTGAATCGGGTCGTCGGAGGTGAGGTCCCCGATCGATATCGAGACGTTGCCAATCACGAGATGCCCGTCGTCCACCCCCCCGCCTCCAGGCGGGAGGTGCAATCCGGACACCGGGAACAACTCGCTTCGGGCGGAGGATGCCAGGGAGGCCGCTCCCTGGTCATCGGCGTCGTACACGAGAAGGTCATCCGCGGATTGGTTGAGGAAGATCCTGGCTTTCGCCGACCTATAGGAGTGCTCGGATCCATGCCAGTCGAGATGGTCGACGGCCACGTTGGTGATTGCGGCGGCAGTGGGATGGAAGGTCTCGCAGAACCGCAGTTGGAAGCTCGATACCTCGACGACGATCGCCTCATGGTCCTCGTCGACGTGATCGGAGAGCGCCGAGCCGATGTTCCCTGTTGCTGGTGCGTCGATGCCCGATGCCTCGAGCATCGCCGAAGTCGCCTCGGTCACGGTGGTCTTCCCGTTGGTGCCGGTCACTGCAGCAATGGGGACCTGCAGATGGCGCCAGGCGAACTCGATCTCGCTCCAGACGGGCAGTCCCCACTCCAACGACTCGACGATCGGAATCGACCGCTCGGAGAAGCCGGGACTGGCGATCACCAGGTCTACCCCGGTGAGCAGAACCGGGTCCCAACCGCCGCCGGCCGCGGCGAAACCTTGCTCGAGGGTCTCGGGCGAAGGCTCTTCGGAATACACGGTCACCACCAGGCCCCGGCTCCTGGCCAGACGGGCCGCAGCGAGACCGGAGACGCCGGCTCCCAGGACGAGGGCCCGGTTCACAACAGGCCCTCCAGCCGCAGGAAGTCCCCGTAGAAAAGGCCGAGCCCGAGAGCCACGCCGAGACCGGTGAGAATCCAGAAACGGATGACCACCGTGGTCTCCGGCCACCCGCCGAGATCGAAGTGATAGTGGATCGGCGCCATCCGAAAGACCCGTTTGCCGAACAGCTTGAAGCTGGCGATCTGGAGCATCACCGAGACCGTCTCTGCCACGAAGATGGCTCCCAGGACCACGAGGAGGAGATGGGTGTTCGTGAGCAGGGCAAGGGCGGCGAGTAGACCACCGATCCCCTGTGAGCCGACGTCGCCCATGATGATCTTGGCCGGAGGGGCGTTCCACCACAGGAAGCCCAGGATCGCCCCGAACATCGCCGCCGAGACGATGGCTAGCTCGAGCGGATCGACGGCCTCATAGACGCCCGGAATGCGAAACGGCGCCTGATTTCGGAATTGCCAGAATGCGATCACCGTGTAGGAGGCGACCACCAGGGCAGACGAGCCTCCGGCGAGGCCGTCCATCCCATCCGCCAGGTTCACTCCGTTGGCGGCACCGGTGAGCATGAAGAGGACCCAGATGACGAAGAAGGCGCCCAGATCGATCCCGAGTGGTCTCACGAAGGAGATCTCGGTCACAACCCCCGCCTCGGTGGCTCCCCATGCAAACAAGGCTGCGATGGCGAGCTGCCCCCCGAACTTGGCCGACTTCGACAGGCCAAGGCTCCGTTTGTTCGAGTATTTGAACCAGTCGTCGAGCAGGCCAACCAGGGCCATGCCGGCCAGGGCGAACACAGCGAGCAAACCTCCCGAGCTGAGAGGCTGGAACTCAAAAGAGAACCCGCCGGAAGGGCTCAACAGGCGGACGTGGGAAGCGATGTAGCCGATGATCGCCGCCGACACGAACACGAGGCCTCCCATGGTGGGGGTGCCCTGCTTGTGCCCGTGCATCCCGACGATCTCCTCCTGGATGAACTGGCCGATCTCACGGCGCCGGAAGACGCGGATCGCGTAGGGCGTGCCGAAGATCGAGACCAACAAGCCGACGGTGGCGGCGATCAGGAGGGAGATCACGGCGACATGCTCCCTGAATCGGGCCGGATTTCCGCGGACCTATGCCCCAGCCCGAGGATCTCCCGTGCCACCAGCCGATCGTCGAAGGGGTGCACCCGGCCACCGATCTCCTGACCGCTCTCATGGCCCTTCCCCAGGATCAGCACCACGTCACCCGGGGAGGCTGCCGAGATGGCCATCTCGATGGCGTGGCGGCGGTCGACCTCGATGATCGCGTCCCCTGCCATAACCCCGGCTGCGAGTTCTCGCAAGATCTCCTCGGGATCCTCGGATCTGGGGTTGTCGCTGGTGAGAACGGTCACATCTGCCTCCGCGGCCGCCCGTCCCATCAATGGCCGTTTCTCCCGATCACGGTCGCCCCCGGCCCCGACGACGGCGACAACGCGGCCCCCACCAACCGAACGGGCCACCGAGATCGCCTGGTGAACCCCGCCCGGGGTGTGGGCGTAGTCGACGATCACATGGATCGGGCCATTCCCCGAGACCTTCTCGAATCGGCCGGGGACTCCACGCAGCTCACCGAGGCCGCGAGAAACGTCTTCCAGTCCGAGACCGATCGTCAGGCAGCAGCCCACCGCCACCAGCGCGTTCTCGACGGCGAACGAGCCAACGAGGGGGGACGTGATCGGAGCCGAGCCATCCGGTGTTACAAGGGTGAAGGACGTCCCTTCCAGCGACGTCCTGACGTCCTCTGCGCGCACGGCCCCGTGCGACCCGACCCGGGTCACCGGCATAGCCGCCCATTCGGCGATCCCGGCGCCGACCGGGTCGTCGACATTGATCACCGCGGCCCCCACCTCGTACTCACGAAAGAGGCGTTCCTTTGCCGCCCGGTACGACTCCATCGTGCCGTGGAAGTCGAGGTGGTCCTGGGAGAGGTTGGTGAAGGCGGCCACCGCGAACTTGGTTGCCGCGACCCGTCCCATCTCCAGTGCATGCGAGGAGACCTCGGCCGCGATGGCGTCGACCCCCAGATCGCGCATCGTTGCCAGCAGTCTTTGGAAGTCGGTCGCCTCCGGTGTCGTGCGCGCCGAGGGGATGACGCTGGAGCCCACCCTGGTCTGAACCGTGCCGATGAGCCCGCCTTGCTTCCCTGCCGAGTCGAGCAGTGACTCGATGTAGTGGGTGACCGAGGTCTTGCCGTTGGTCCCGGTCACTCCTATCACCGGGACATGCGCGGACGGATCGTTGTGCACCTCCGCTGCCATGGCACCCATCGCAGCTCTGGTGTCCTCGACGACGACCTGGCTCACTCGAGCCGACACGTTGTGGTCGACGGCCACCGCCGGTGATCCGGCTTCCACTACAGCATCTATGAAGTCATGACCATCGTGCGTCGAGCCCCGCACCGCCACGAAGAGGACCCCTGGCCCGGCACCGCGCGAGTCATGGGTGACGTCGGAGAGCCAGGTCTCCGGGTCACCGTACAACGCCCCACCGACTCGGCTCGAGACCGAACCAAGCGTGCTACCCGTCGGTGGCATCGGGCGTCACTCCAAGCCGGTGGAGGGCCTGCTCCATGACCTCGGCGAACACCGGCGCAGCCGCGGCCCCACCGGTTCTGAACTTGAACGACGGAGAATCGATGAGCACGGCAACCACCACTTTCGGGTCATCCATTGGGGCCATCCCCACGAAGGAGGCCCTGGTCTCCTCGGTGTAACGGCCGTCCTCACCGAGTTTGTTCGCCGTCCCGGTCTTGCCGCCCACTCGATAGCCTTCTACGTCCGCCGCCCGGCCCGTGCCCTCGTCGACCACATTGGCCAGAAGGGATTGCATCAAGGTTGCGGTCGACTCGGAGACGACCCGTCTGGTCTCCAGACCGGTCACGTCCTCGTTACCGTCGACATCGGTCGTGGAGGCGACGATGTGAGGAGCTGTCCATACACCGTCGTTCCCGATGGCGGCATAAGCGGCGGCCATCTGAAGTGGCGTCGCGGCAACCGAGTACCCGATCGCGGCCGATGCCCAACAGGTCTCGCAGCCCGCCTCGAAGTTGAGGAAACCGGGCGCCTCGACGGAGTAGTCGATCCCGGTCGGTGAGCCGAGGCCGAACTTCTCTATGTATGAGACGAGGCGATCCTGCCCGAGCTTCTCTGCGACGAGGATCGTGCCGACGTTCGACGATCGAGTGAATATCTCGGCCACGGTCATGTCCGAGGTCTCGTGCTCCTCGAAGTCGCGGTAACAGCCGTAGAGGTCATCGTCAGCCGAACGACAGGCGTCCTCCCGCAGTTCCAGGACGTCTGCAACCTCGGGGATCAATGTCGAGGCCTCGACCTCCCCCTCCTCGACGGCGGCCGCGACCGTGATCAGCTTCTCGGTCGACCCTGGCTCGTACACCCCGCGGACGACGAAGTTCGAGAACGAGCTGCAAACCGGGTCCTCAGTTGGATCGCATTCCTCATCCACGGTGCGGCGGGTTTCGGGGTCGAAGACCGGTGCGCCGGCCATGGCCAACACACCGCCGGTTTCGACCTCCAGCACCACCACCCAACAGCTCTCGGCGTCTGTGCGGACCAACGCGGACAGGCAGGCCTGCTGCGCCTGATACTGCAGGGGCAGGTCGATCGTCGTGTTGAGATCGGTCCCGGGCACCGCAGGAGCGATGTCGCTGATGCCCTGGGGGATGATCCGCCCCTCTAGATCACGCTCGAATACTGCCTTGCCCGGGATGCCGCGCAGATCCTCGTCATAGACGTACTCGAGGCCCTCCTGGCCGTTCCCGTCGATATCCACGAACCCGGTCACGTGCGAAGCCACCTGGCCGGCGGGATAGACGCGAGTGGCCTCCGGATGGGTGTAGAGCCCGCGGACCTCCAATTCGGTGATCTGCTCTGCGAGGACCGGCTCGACCTGGCGCTTGAGGTACACGAAGTCGCGATCCGAAATGAGGCGCTCATAGAGCAGATCGGGGTCGACGTCGAGCAAGCCGCCCACCTGCTGCGCCACCCAGAGCGGATCTTCGATCTGGCCGGGATTGGCCCACACGCTCTGCGCCTCGATCGTCATCGCCAGCAGCTCCCCGTTCCGGTCGAAGATCTTCCCCCTCTGTGGGGCGAGGTCACGGGTGACCAGACGCTGGCTCAGCCCCTGATCGGCGAGGTCGGCCGCCTGCACGACCTGCACCTGAACCAAGCGGTAGGCCATGCCCAGCCACGCGGCAACCAGGAATAGGCCGATGAGGGCAACACGCAGCTTGGCGGGGTTGGGCTTCCTGGCGGCCTTCGTGGCAGCCACGGGTCAGATCCCCGGCCGTGACTCCGGTGGTCCGAGGCCCAATGCCCCGTCCTCGAGCCCGGCTCCAGCGCGCCGTCGGGTCGTCATTGCGTGTCTCCTTCTCCCTCGACGGAGGCCACCGCCGGGCCACCGCCGTCCAGGTCCACCAGAAGCTGCCTTGTGTTCCCGGGAATGACCAGGCCCATCTCCTCGGCAAGCGGCGCGATGCGGGCCGGGTTCTCCATGCGGGCGATCTCCAGCCTCAACTGCTCGTTGATCGCCTCTTGCTCGGTGATGGCCTTGTCGAGGCGATCGAGTTCGAAGGCGGACCTGTCAAGTGAGGTGCGGGCGAAACCCAAACCCAGGAAGGCGACCACCCCGATGATCACCATGATCGTCCAGGGGGCGAGGGTGAGCCGCTTCAAGGAGTGGCCCTTGATGACCCGCAAGCTTCGGTCGTTGGCGACCCGGCGAAGTGGTCGGGCCGCGGTCACGCCGCCACCTTCTCTGCGGCGCGAAGGACGGCTGACCGGGCCCGGTTGTTCATCTCGATCTCGGCTGCCGACGCCCGGATCGGTTTGCGGGTGAGGATGCGCAGCTCTGCGCTGTTGCCGCATCCGCACACCGGGAGCTCCGGCGGGCAGGTGCACCCGACAGCGCCCCTGTGAAACCGGCGCTTGACGATCCGGTCCTCCAGCGAGTGGTACGAGATGGCGAGGACCCGTCCACCGCCCGTAACCAATCCAATCGCCTGGTCGAGACCACTTGTGATCGCATCCAACTCCGAGTTGACCACGATCCGCAACGCCTGAAAGGTCCGTCGAGCAGGATGGCCCACCCGGCGGCGGGCCGCAGGCAGTGCCTCGGCGATGACGGTGGCCAGGCGGCTGGTGGACTGGTGAGGGCGACCGGCCACGATCGCCGCGGCGACGCGCCGGGCGAGTGGCTCCTCCCCGTATCGCCGGATTATCTCGGCGAGGCGCTCCTCGGGCCAGGTGTTGACTATCTCCGATGCGCTGAACCCTGCATCGGGGCCCATCCTCATGTCGATGGGGCCCTCCTTGCGGTAGGAGAAGCCGCGAGCCGCCTCGTCGAGCTGGTGCGAGGAGACCCCGAAGTCGAAGAGGACGGCCGAGATCGGGCGGTCCGTGGCTTCGCTCACCAGATGTCGGAGATCGGCGAAGTTGCCCTCGATCGCGACGACACCGAGCTCACCGGCATTGGCCAGTGCCTCTGGGTCGCGATCTATCCCGATAACCGTCACGTCTCCTCCGAACTCATCCAGCAATCGGCGACTGTGTCCACCGCCGCCGAAGGTCGCGTCCACCACGACTCCCGGCAGGACGGGGGCCAGCAGATCGACCACCTCCTGCGCCAGAACCGGCCGGTGAAAGCTCCCGTTGTCCTTCTTCCGGTCCTGGTTCATTGCCAGCCCCCCGGGCGCTGGTACCAAAGGAAGCGGGCGGAGTCAGGGGCCTTCCATTGGTTCCGGGGGGCTGGCGATGAACCAGCCACGTGCTGCCTTACTCGTCCTCCTCGAGATAGCTCTCGTCGCCTGCGTCGCGATCGGCGATGTATTGGTCCTTGTTCCAGAGCTCCACGTGGTCGAAGACACCGATCACCGCCACCTCGGTCGACCCATTGAGAGCGGCGTATTTCCTCAGCTCGGGTTTGACCAGGACCCGACCCGACTTGTCCAGTGTCTGCAGGTCGGCCCCGGAGAAGACGGTTCGGGAGAATCGACGTCCCGAGCGGTTCTGCGGCTTTTCCCTCACCTCCGACGCCCTTGCCTCGAACTCATCGGGCGGGAAGAGGAGTAGCTGGCCGTCCTGTCCCTTTGTGACGACACAACCCTCGGCGAGACGACGGCGAAAACCGGAGGGCATGACCACTCGGCCCTTCTCGTCGAGACTGTGGAAGTACTCACCGAGGAACACTTCTTCTCTACTCCGTCCGTTCTCATCGCGTCACCCCTTCTCGCCGGGGCCCGGCCCTCGCCGGCCGGAGTCGCCACTATGGCCCACTTCGCCCCACTTGTCAACCTTTTCCCCCCACCCAGACCCATCTCGACCACGCGACGGACCACACGGGTGGAGAAACCAGGAGGAGCGGCTCAGTGTCGGATGGGATCCGTCACAGGTCAGGTCCCGCGGGAGAGGTCTATGCGACTTCGATATAGGGATGCCAGGCCGGGTCGACCTGGTATCCGGTCGAGGCATAGATCCACGCGTAGCGACGGGGAGGCCCCGGCTTCGTGTTGAGCCGGAGACCGGCCTCCGACGGCAAACGGTCCCCCTTGTGGATGTTGCAGGGACGGCAACAGGCGACGACGTTCTCCCAGGTGTGGTCTCCGCCCTTGGATCTCGGCATGATGTGATCGAGCGACTCGGCCGGCCCGCCGCAGTACTGACACCGGTGACCGTCCCGTCCGAAGACGGCGCGACGAGTGACCGGGGCGGCGCGGCGATATGGCACCTTCACGAAACGATTGAGCCGCACCACAGAGGGGACGTCGACGTATGCGCTCTCCGAGCTCCAGATCTCGTCCTTGCCGACGACGATGCTGGCCTTCTGGTTGAGCACGAGGATCACAGCACGTCGCGCCGTCACCACTGAGAGCGGCTCATAACTGGCGTTCAATACGAGGACCCTGGCCATGCGGTGCGTTCCGTCTCGGGTCGACGTTACCAATCCGTCCCGGTCAAATCCGAACCTTCGCCCCAGACTCGGCATCGAGGACGCCGATCGCCTTCCCGACCGCCGACGCCAGCGCATAGGTCCAGCCGTAACCCAGATCGCCGTGCCCGACCCGCTCCTCCACACCGTCGTTGGCCACCACCTGCAACGACCCATCGCGTCCCAGGCCGACACGGGTGATCTCCATCGGGATCCTGCCCAGTACCTGGCACCAGGCGTCCGACAGACCCTGGGCGATGGCCGTTGGGGTTGGGGCGACCACGCGAAAGGACCGCACCGACTGACCGACGACCTCCACCCGGGCTCCACCCTTGATCGGGGTCACCTCCACAGCGACGCCGATGTCGACTCCGACCCTCCCGAAGCGGGACTGGTTGATCTGAAGGGTTGGGTGATCGTGGGATCTGACCCCATAGGCAACGAGCAACTCACGGACCCGATCCAGAACGTCGGCCTCGTCGGCGTCGTCCTCCAGCTTGACCTTGATCCCGGACTCGACGTCATCCAGATCGAGCGCGACCGCGGCCACACCCGGGATGTCCTCCAGTCGAGAAATCAGCTTGTGTCTCATGAAAGCGCCCGCATCCGCCGTCGCCACGAGAGATAGGACTCCAGATCATCCTGTCGGGTTTCCGACATGCCAGCGCCGTAGGCGGTATGAACCCTCCAATCGAGATAGACCGAGGAGGGAAGCAACCCACCATGAGCTCGCATGGCAACCCCGGCCCGGATGGCCTCCCAAAGCAAAACGGGCCGGCGAAACAGCGCCAGCCGGCCTCCGCCCAGGCTCAGGCGATGAGTCATGAGTCGTCAGCCACTCCCTCCGGTCACTCTAGCCCCCACAATTGGGGCCTCTCGGTAGAGTCCGGGGCGAAGGAAACGACGCGGGAGCTCTATTTGACCGAGGTATCACCACAGCAGATCGCGACGTTCAGCGAGCGCTTCGACCGGATCGCGGCCAACGTGGAGAAGGTGATCCAGGGTAAACGCGATGTGGTGGAGCTGGTGCTCCTCGCCCTCGTCGCCGAAGGCCACGTCCTCGTCGAAGACGTGCCCGGGGTGGGCAAGACACAACTGGCCAAGTCGGTGGCCCGTTCCATCGACAGCATGTTCCAGCGAATCCAGTTCACCCCGGATCTGCTCCCGTCGGACGTGACCGGTGTCTCCGTGTGGGATCGCAACCGGAACGAGTTCGAATTCAAGCCGGGCCCGATCTTCGCCAACATCGTGGTCGGCGACGAGATCAACCGCGCCAGCCCAAAGACGCAGTCCGCCCTCCTCGAGGCGATGGAGGAGAGGCAGGTGACCTCGGACGGCGTGACCCGCGCTCTACCTCTTCCCTTCATGGTTATGGCCACCCAGAACCCGCTGGAGCATGAAGGCACATATCCCCTGCCCGAGTCCCAGCTCGACCGGTTCATGATGCGGGTCGTCATCGGGTACCCGAGCCGGCAGAAGGAGCTCGAGATCCTCGACACCCACGGGGTCCGGTCGACCTTCTTCGACCTCGCGCCGGTGGCCTCGATCGAAGAGGTCGAGGAAATGGTCGACATCGCCAGGGCCGTCTCGGTGTCACAGTCCGTCAAGACCTACATCGTCGACCTGGTCGAAGGGACCCGGACTCACGCCGACGTCCTGCTCGGCGCCTCACCGCGCTCGGCCTTGTTCCTGCAGCGCCTGTCCCGAGCGCGTGCCGCCTCCCAGGGGAGGGAGTACGTGACCCCGGACGACATCAAGGCCCTGGCCCACCCGGTGCTCGAGCATCGCATGGGCCTTCGGCCCGAGGCTCAGATGCGTGGCGAGTCGCTCCCAGACGCGATCGACGAGCTGATGACGCGGCTTCGCGTCCCCGGGACGACCTCCCGGATCGCTACCTGATGCCCACCCTTCGAGGGTGGGCGCTCTCGGGGGCGGGGCTCGCCCTCCTTCTCCTCTGGTACACACTGGGAGAGAGCGAGCTCCTGCTCACCGGCTTGATCCTCTTGATCGCTCAAGGCGTTGCGATCGTCTATGTCCGTAGCCGGCGGCCCCATCTCGAGGTGAATCGTCGCCTCGGCTCATCGACCGTCCACGACGGCGAGACCACGACGGTCACCCTCCTCGTCGACAACCGGTCGAAGCGCGCCATCAGCCATCTCACCATCGAAGATGACGTGAATCGACTGGGAGTGGCCACCTTCGAAGTGGCCCGCCTCAAGAAGGACGAGGCGACCACAGCCACCTACCGGGTCACCTGCAGGCCGCGCGGCGTCTATCGAGTCGGGCCGACGATGATCAAGGCTGGCGACCCGCTCGGCCTGGCCGAGATGAGCGCAGGAACCGGTCCCGTTGACCGCATCGTCGTCTACCCGGCCGTCGAGGAGCTGAGCGGGTTCCCGATCATCCGGGGACAGGACCCGGCAATGCAGGCCTCCCGACCCGAGCACGCCCGGCGAGGCGGCGAGGACTTCTACACCCTCCGCGAGTACCAGCGTGGTGACGACCTGCGACGGGTTCACTGGCCTTCGTCGGCCAAGACAGACGAGTTGATGATTCGCCAATTGGAGACGCCATGGCAGTCGCGGGCCCTCGTCCTCCTCGATGTGCGGTCGGGTAGCTACGAGTCCCAGGACGGATTCGAAAAGGCGGTCTCGGGCACGGCCACCATCGTCACCCACCTGGTCGCCTCCGGGTTCGACGCGGACCTGTGGGCGGGCGACGCCGAGCCAATCGACGCCTCCCGCTACTCGTCCGCCATGGAGCGCCTGGCACTGGTCCAGCCCGACCCGGCGATTGACATCGAGGCGGTGGCTGGGCGGATCCGGCAGAAAGGCGGGGGCGGGGCGCTGGTCATCGTCACCGGGGTCGCCGACAGGCCGCTGCTCAACATCCAGCAGCTTCTCTCGGGCGACTACCCGACCACCGTACTGATGACCGCTTCGGAGTCGACGTCACAGACACTCGTCGGCTTTCACAGGATGGGTGTCACCACAGTCTCGGTCGAGCCCGGCCAGCCCTGGGCTCCGGCATGGATGACCGCAATGAGGAACTCATGGACAACCGCCTCGGTCGGCTAGCCGGGATCGCCGCATTCGTCCTGATGCTGATACGGCTGGGGGACAAGCTGCTCGACTCCGGCATCGAGGCTCCGGCATGGCAGATGATCATGATCGCCTCCGCCTTCCTCGGTGGAGTCATCTGGTGGCTGCTCAGCCAGACAGTCGGCAATCGTCGCCTCGTGATCGCGATCTTCGCCGTGGCCGGGCTGGCCTTGTTCCTCCGGATCTCTGTTTCCCATACCCTGGCCGTGGGCTTCGTTCCCACCGGTGAGACCTTCGGAGCACTGGGTCGGGAGATGTCACAGGCCCTGAATCTGGTCCGGTACGGGGTGGCCCCGGTGTTCCCCACTTCCGGCATCGTCGCGCTGCTCGCCATCCTGATGTGGGTGACCGGAGCCCTCTACGTTTGGGGTGCATCCGTCGGCTCGACCCTGGCCATGGTGGTCCCCTCGCTCGGCCTGTACCTGCAGTTCGCCGTGATGGACCGGGTGCCCGGGGGACGGGGATACATGATCGCCGCAGCAGCTGTCATCGCACTCGCCCTGGCCGCGATCGGGATGGAGCGTCGCCAGGAATCGGGCCGGGTGCGGGATCTCGAAGGCCGCCCCCTGGCACGACGAGCCGGCAGCATGGCGTTGGTCCTCGCTGTGCTGGTGGCGGCAGGCTCGGCCGTCGCGGCCGACACCGCCTCGTCGCTCGTCCCGGCCAACGGGAACATTCGCTGGCGCTTCGGAGGTGGCTATGGAGCCGGCTTCGGAGGTCAGAGCTTCGATCGTCTGGCAGACCTACAACAGAGCATCATCCGACGGACCAATGCGGTGATGTTCAGGGCGACCCTCGATCCCGATGCGCCTCCGGCCAATCAGATCTACTGGCGCATGGAGAGTCTCGACATCTTCGACGGGACGGCGTGGCGACCCTCGGCCTCCCGGGCCGACTTCTACGAGCCCGGAATGGGAGGTGGTGATCCCGACTACGCCTACCAGGGCACCACCCAAGAGATCACCCAGAGAGTCCAGATCGCCAATCTCCGCTCGCAGGTCCTCCCCACCGCAGGTATCGGGCAGTTCTTCCGCTCCGAGTCGGTGAACGTGAGCGGGTTTCAGATCACACCCGACGGCTCCGCCATCTACCAGGCCGAGCTCGACGAAGGAGACGAGTACGAGGCTCAGACCATCCTGGCGATGAGCAACGAGGACCTCGGAGCCCTGGCGACCGGGCCGGACGGGAACCTGACCCCGCTCTTCGCCAACGCCGCCGAGGCCGGTGTCACCGCGATCGAGCCCGGGGAACGGCCCCGAGACGTGACTCCCCCATCGGACATCGATCGGTTCACCGAGCTGCCCGAAGAGGTCCCGGCCGGCATCACCCAGGTTGCAGTGCAGCAAACCGCCGGAGCGACCACCCCCTTCGAAGCCGCCTGGCTGCTCCAGCGGTGGTTCCGGGAGAGCGGCGACTTCGAATACTCGACCGACGTGAGCACCGGGCATGGGAGCCTCGATCTCGAAGAGTGGCTCACGGATCCGGAAAGCCTCAACTACAGGGTCGGCTATTGCGAGCAGTTCGCCGCGGCAATGGCGGTGCTCGGCCGCCGGCTGAACATTCCCAGCCGGGTGGTTTGGGGATTCACGCCGGGCAGGGTGGAAGAGCAGTCCGACGGCACCGATGTGATCGTAGTTCGCGACAACAACGCCCATGCTTGGGTCGAGATGTGGATGGACGGCTTCGGTTGGGTCAAGTTCGACCCCACCCCGAGAGGGGATGGTGCCCTCCCTGAGAGCCTCACCGCCGAGTTCGATCCCACCCCGTTCGTGCCCCCGCCCGACTCGAACAGCGGGGCCACACTGGGCAGGCCCGGCTTCTTCGACGAGAGTGTCACCGCCCTCGACCGCATCGATCTCACCGACAACCCGATCGGCGACGGCTCGTCCGGGTTCGAGTTGACCTGGATCTGGGTCGCGATCCCGTTCGTGGTCCTTCTGGCCGGGCTGATCCCCCTATTGAAGGCGATTCGAAGGAGGAGGCGCTTGAGGAGACTCCGGGAGGGCGACATCACCGCGGCCTGGGATGAGATAGTGGATCGACTCACCGACCTGGGCACGCCGGTGCCGGCCTTCCAGACGCCAATCGAGTTCGCCCGCGCCACCGACCGGTCGCTGGTGCCGCTCGCCTCTTCGTACTCGGCCGCAGTCTACGGAGATCGCAACGGGAACGCCCGGGAGTCGGATCTGGCGACCGTTGAGGACTGGATCAAGCTCCGCTACGAGGGCGGCGCGAGAACCCGGGCAGCCTTCAACCCGGCGTCACTGCTGAAAGGCGACTGATGACTCCGGCCTTGGTCAGCCGCCCGAAAGGCGATGCCCGGGGTCTTGGTAGCACCCACCGCCTCGTGGGAGCGCCGCCAAACAGGCAGAAATCAGCCTGAGGCGCTGCGCTCTTCGCTGATGTCGTCCTCGACCCGGCGAAGCATCTCGAGAAACCGGGCCCGGTCCAGCTCGAAACGAGTGACGTCCTCTTCCACTTCCCGCACGATCTCGTCGATCGCCACGAAAAAGGCCATCTGACCCTCGCGCAACGCGTCCATGAGCTCGCCCTCGTCGGCGCTGACCCGGAAGATGGTCTGGCCGTCGGTGACCAGTTTGACCTCGGCGAGGTGGATCTCCATCTCGCCTTCCCGACGCAGATAGTCCCAGGCGCGGCGCACCCGCTGCAGGGACATGCCGTTGACCAGAAGGCTGCGCACGACGCGGAGGGCGACGAGATCGCGAAAGGAGTAGAGGCGTCGGACTCCCGGTCTGCCACCGGTGGTTTGTATCGAAGGTTTGACCAGCCCCACCCGGTCCCAGTATCGAAGCTGATGATGTGTGCACTCGGTCAGCCGGCATGCCTGCTCAGCTGTAAATGACTGGTCCACGCGTCCCTTCCTACAACCTACGAACCGACCCGAAGTCGTGGATCGGATCCTCCTCCTCAGACGGCGGAACCTCCCGAGACTGCCGCTGGGGGCCGGAACGATAGCCGGTTGAAATCAGTCGCGACGGAAGGGGTCCTGCCAGCCAGGCTCCGGCCCGTCGCCTTGCGGCTCACGCTCGGCCTGGCGCCAGCCCCGGGACCTCAGACCCGTGGCCAGAGCCGTGGCGGACCCGACCAGTAGCGCGAATCCGAGGAATGCGACCATGGTGTTGGTGGCGAAGAATGCGATGACCACGGCCAGCCCGGCAACCACTCCAACCATGGCCAGACGGACACCGACGCGAGACGGCCGTGCGATCTTCCGCACCGCGTGCGCCAGCTCAGGATCCTCCTCGTAGAACTGACGCTCTATCTCAGCAAGGATCTTGCGTTCGTGGTCGTCGAGGGCCATCTATACCTCGTTCGTCTTCATCGTTTCCGCGCCCGTTGACACAATACACCCGCCCTGAGCACAGTTCACCGGTCAGATTCGGGATATTGCCTTTTTCGATCGAGCAGGCGAGCAGGCTCGACGGAGTGATCGCCGAACCGGTCCCGAACGTCTGCAACTGCTTCCGATACCTTCACCCAGCTCTCGTCACCGGCCAGATCCAGCTGTCTCGGCTGGCTCTCTCCCTCCAGGCCCGAGCCACCGAGACCGAGGAGACGCACGGGACGATCGACGTCGACAGAGCCGAGCAGTTCGAGCGCCCGGTGGTAGAGGTCGCGTGGGCTGTCGATCGGGCCGGACAAGGTGACGCTGCGAGTGATCGTCGAGAAGTCCTCGTAACGCACTTTCAGCGTCACGGTGCGGGCGCCCAGCCCTGCTCTCCTCAGACGATCCGCCAGACGCTGCGAGTGGGCGAGCAAAGCGGTTTCCATCGTCTCCCTTCCTTCGAGATCGCGGGCGTAGGTCTCCTCGACCGAGATCGACTTCGCCTCGGTGTCCGGGATCACCGGCCGGTTGTCGACGCCACGGGCGAGCTCGAGAAGGTGGCGACCGTGAGTCGGCCCCAGAGTCGCCAGCACGGTCTGCTCGGGTAGCTCGGCCAGGTCGGCCACTGTCACCACGCCGAGACGCTGCAGCCCGGCCAGCGTTGCAGGCCCCACCCCCCACATCGAGCCGACCGGGAGCTGGTGGAGGAACTCGAGCTGTGTTTCCAGGGGCACATGCCGGTATCCGTCCGGTTTGGCCGCCTCGGAGGCCAGTTTGGCGATGAACTTCGACGATGCGACACCCACCGAGGCGGGGAGGCCAAGTCGTGATCTGATTTCCACACGGATCGCGATCGCCACCTCGACCGGGGCGTCGAAATGCTTGCGCAAACCTGACACGTCGAGAAACGCCTCGTCCAGACTCAGGCCTTCCACCCGAGGAGTGAAAGCCCGGAAGACCTCGAATACCTCGGCCGAGACCTCGCCGTATCGATCATGCGAAGGGGAAACCACGATCAGGTCACTGCACAGCCTGAGGGCCGTCGCCGTCGCCTGAGCGGAGCGCACCCCATGACGGCGTGCTTCGTACGAGGCGCTGGCGATCACTCCCCTGCCCCCGGTGCCTCCGACCGCGACCGGCAGCCCGATCAGGGACGGGTCACGCCGCCGTTCCACCTCGACGAAGAAGGCATCCATGTCGACATGGAGTATCGGCTCGGTCCACACGTCTCACGGAAGTTACCTCCGGCCAGGGACGAGAACCGCAACAATGCGGTCATGGCTGCATTGGTGCATCTCGTTCGCCACGCCGAGGTGGACAACCCCGAACATCTCGTCTACGCCGATCTCCCGGGTTTCGGTCTGTCACCGCATGGTGTGGAGCAGGCTCGGAGGGTCGGCCGGTATCTGGGCCCGCGCCCGGTGGTAGCGATCTGGTCGTCTCCGCTCGAGCGATCGCTTCGAACCGCAGAGGAGATCGCAGGGCGCACCGGGGTGCCGGTGAAGGTGGACCAAGACCTCACCGAATGGAAAGTGACCGCGCGGTGGAAGGGTCACACCTGGCGTGAGATCCCACAGCTCTTCCCGGGCGAGCTCGAGGCCTATCTCGAGCATCCTGAGAGCCTCCCCTTCGAAGATGAGACTCTCGAGGAGTTGGCGGAGAGGATGAGCGCCACAGCCAGGCGACTCGATGCGGAGCACCCGCACGGCGACGTGGTGATCGTCTCTCACCAGGATCCGATCCAGGCGGGCCGTCTTCGCCTCATCGGTGCTCACCTGGGCGGCATCCATCAAGACAAGCCCGGACACGGCGCGGTCGTCTCTATGCGACCGGGGACCACGTGGCGGCTGGAGACGGTGTGGGAGCCGGGCGAGTCCCCCCGGGCCGGTGAGCGCTCGGGTCTGCGCGTGCTGCACCCCTCCGACAGCCCGGAGGATCCGACTTCGGCTTGATCGCTCCTGACTGCGACACTTGCCGCCGTGAAGGTCCCTCTTGCTGCTGCGACCCCGCTCCTATCTGCGCTGCTGTGGACAGCTGCACTCCTCGTCGACCCCGGCCCCCTCGCACCGGGGTCGGTGCTTCTCGTAGGATTGGGCCTTCTGGAAACGGCGACAGTCTCCGTCGTCGGAATGATCATGACCGGTGGCCGGTGGGCGAGGCGTCTGGCCGTTGCCGGGGCCGCACCAGCACTGGCCGTCGGCGCGATTCGGCCGATCGACGTGATCTGGATAGTGGCCCTGGCCGCCACAGGCGTCACCGTCGTCTCACTGTTCACCCGGGGCATGTCGGCTGCGATGCGAAGAAGGCCTGCCGCGGCCGGGCCCCCGGCACGGGCGGTGATCCTCCCCCTGGCGCTGATCCTCTTCCCTGCGCTGCTCGGCCTGGCAGCCTGGGACAACCCAACCACGGCGACGATGATCGTCGGCCTCTCGGCTCCAATCGCAGCCATGTGGTACTCGAGGGTGCTGCCTGGAGGCCTGTTCGTGATTCGTGTGCTCTGGCCTGCGCTTGCAATCGGTCTAGCCGCGACCCAGAGCCGGGTCCCCGGGCTCGTCTCGGCGCTGACAGGGCTGGCCGTGGCTGTCCTCGCGTGGCACCCATCGGTGAGATTGGCATTCCACCCTCCCCGTGAAGTCGGTACCAGCTATCCGATTCCCCCGGAGCTTGCGCCGAAGGAGGTTCTCGACGCGGCGAAGCTGGACGAGCAGGGCAAACCACGTCGACGATGATCGTCGGCCTCTCGGCTCCAATCGCAGCCATGTGGTACTCGAGGGTGCT